>FUFK010040833.1_pt1 | contig 30188 bp, 51 predicted proteins | sample 1021851 | NCBI WGS metagenome assembly FUFK01 (sample SAMEA51879418, study PRJEB19060) | metagenome | reverse complement strand
TTTCGTTGTTGGCATTTTGCAGCGTAATCGGCTTGTTAGCCGATATGATCTTGTTTTCGTAGTTCGACGCAGAGACGGTAAGTGTGCCGCCTGCCGAACTTATTGTGCCAAGAGATGACCCGTCAGCCGAAACTGTCGTGCTGTCCTCAAAGGCCATGACTGTGACATTCGGATTGCCAGCGTCGTCTGGTACGAAGTATTCGGCATGGAACGCACCAGCGAGGTCTTCGTTGCCTCTGGCTTCGTTGCCTATAACAGTTACAGAAGAGTTGGCCGCAACGGTAACGCTGCCGACTGCGCCAGTACCGGCAACACCCGTTACAGAAACCGATTCATTGATCGGTATGTCTGCAAACGCAAACGCTGAAAACGGGCCGTGACCGAACATGGTTTATCCTAACGCAATCGCAAGCGCAGTCGCATCGTCAGTGGTGGCTGCGCCTATGTCAGACGCCACCTCTGATGCTGATCTTCCCTCTATCGAAGTTCCGTTAACACGCAAGAAATCATCGTCTGCAACGCCGGAGGTGAACACCGGCACATTGCCGTTGCTAATGCCTGTAGCTGCAACAGCCGCTGTGCCTAGTCCCAATGTTGTTCGCTGTGCAGAAGCATTAGCATCATCAAGCAATGCTTTACCAGCAGCGGTCAAATCGTAAGTTGCAGCAGTACCACTTCCCGTAAACTGAATACCCTTGTCAGCAGCCGATGTAAGACCCGCAATAGCAGCAAGGTCTGCATCGTATGCCTGCACATCAGTGCCAATAGTAACGCCCATTGACGCTCGTGCCGTAGCTCCGGATTCTGCTACAAAGTTGCTACCGTCACCTACGATGAAATTACCGTTGGTGACAGCGAGGCCAGCTACATCCTGTAGCTGTGCGTCTAGCCTAGCATTGGGTACTGTGCCGCTGCCTAACTCAGAGGCGTTCAGAGACGTAAGGCTTGCNCCNCTACCGTCNGTNANNNGNACNGTGCCAGTNGCNTCNGGCAGGGTAATCGTGCGATCTGCTGATGGGTCAGCAACTACCCTTGTTTCAATGGTAGAATCACTACTGCTTTGAAATTCAACGCCTTTCCCTCCGGTTATCTCAAGGTCGTCTTCAAATCGCACAGCACGATTCAGATAAACGCGCCCGAACTTTAACTGTATGTAGGTAACATCAGAACCGCCAGATATACCCTTAAAGTATAGCCGTGCGTCTTCAGTGCCATCACTAGCGTCAGATATTTCACTTAGTATCGAATGGTAATCAACATCTTGGTCAGCGTCGTTTTTGCCTCTAAAGAAAATTTTGCCTAAGTCGTCATTATCGGCAGGGCTGGCACTGTTGCGAAACAACACCAGATTAGGGAATGGATTAGCACCAGTATCTGTTGATACAATTGTTAAATCACCGTCAATGTGACCATCTGCATTTAGGAACACAGCCTTCTCTGCTGGCTGCGTACAAAAAATATCTCGCGTACCCGCCGACCAATCGACGGCGTTGTCACTATTGCTGGATTGCAGGATGGTTGTACGCGCAAGGGTAGTGCCGCTGGACGTATATGTCCCAACGCCTACCTCAAAATCAGANCCGTCTGTACAACAGTAATATGTGGTGTTGCCGTTACCTACAGTGCCAAACGACTCAAAACCCGTCACCGCACCGGCCAAAGTATATGTGCCGGTGCCTGTGGTGGTCGTGGTTTCCTTTATACGATCAGCAAGGACAAGAGCCATCGTCTTGTCCCTCCTTACTAGGCGATACGGATGATGGCGTTAGAAGCGTCAGCCGTAGGGAACTGGATCGTAAAAGTACCCGCAGTCGAAGTCTTGTCCGTCGAGAAGTTCAGGACGGCAACCCCTGCATTTGTAGCAGATGAATTGTAGATAAGAGCGCCACGAGCGGTAATGGTCGCTGTGGTGAAGCTGATGTCTGCAAAATCAGTGAGTGCTGTCGTGCCTGAAACCGATGGATCAACACGGGTCAGAGTCCCACCGCCGGAAGAATACGAACCGCTGTTCGCCACCTCACCGGTAGTGGTAAACGCCGTTGTGGACGCACCAAGAGTAGCCGTGGTGCTAGACTTGCCGCCACCGCCAACTGCATACAAAGCGAGTTTAAAGGTGGACCCGCCTGAGTTTTTAAAGTTGTGTGTTCCCTCAAGAAGCTGCCTCTTGAAAGTTGTACACATCGCTTGCGTAATCGCCATTAGATTCTCCTAACGAGGTCTGCCATTTCGCTGTTACCAGCTTTGTGCATTCTGCTGGCAATAGTAGCGCGTTCTTCCCGCCTTGCCAACTCCATGTAGTGATACAATACATGACGCAAGTGATTCTGAAAAGCCTCTGCTTGATCTCGGATAGGTTGCGGCGCAGTATCTGACACGCGCATAATCTTATCCATAGCAAGTTCTACAATCTGTTCTGTGCTGTGACCGCCATCGTCAGAGGTCATAATATTCACTGCACCAACGTCAATTCCACCGTTAAACATTCTTTTTATCCTCGTAAGTTACGTTTGCTACGTCATGCCTACCAATCAAAACCGGATCTCGTCCATCCAACGGTTCTGGAGAAGACAAGCCTTCCTGTTCTTCGATCTCACCTATCTCGCTGCGTTTGGCTATCACAAGCTGCCCGTCAGTAACCCTTTGAATTAAAGGATCATCTAGTCTGTGATACCCGTACAGCCTTTCATCTTCTGGAACATTAGTGTCCAAAAGCGTTGAGGTGGGAGCTACTTCTACATGAATGCCCCGCGATAGGGCCACAGCACACCAGAACTCCACACAGGCTCTCCCCGCCTCTGCAAAGTGCAGATTTTGCTTGTAACTGAAATCCAACCCAAACAGATTGATGGAACCAACCTTGTGGTGAATTGCAAAAGCGATTGCGTAAGCAACCGTGTTGTTGAAGTACGGATACTGTACGTCAGCAATCACGGCCTCTAACGGGTACTCTTCAATCTCAGGGACACGTTTATCCAACTCGCAAGAATAGATCGGACCCTTATTGGGTGTGCGGAGCAAGAAATCCTGACCAACACCGGTTTGTTTGCCAGCTTTAATGTCATCTAGGAAACGAGAGGCGGGGTCCATCATAAAGGTGCGGTCAACGTGAAAGATGCCGCCGATGCTGTTTATTCCCCAGACCTCGTCGAAAGACAAAGAGTTAATCCGACAACGCACGAAGTCACTGTAGCTGCCGCCTAGTCCAACTATGGCGACAGACTTGCCAGAAAGATTTAACGTCATGTTTTATTTGTTAAAACCAACCCGGTCCTGAAAGCGTCGGTGTTTTCCCGTCCTTCACCGTAGTTTTTCAACCGAGTGATCCCCTCCACAAACCTCTGTTGATACAACTGAAGCATGTCTGCTTCACCCTTCATATATGTATACGCTTCTATAAGACAAGCGTAAAGAAGAACGTCAGGGGCGTTGGTCCCAAGCCAAGAATTGCCGTCGGAGGTCTGCGTTATGGAAGGTGGACGGTAGTAATAATGAAGCTCCGCGGTGTACGCTTGATCCGGAGTTGGAGCCAAAATTAAATTGTCTACATCATAATGCGCGTAATATTCGGGCAACCCGGTAGAATCCCCCGGGTTAAACTCTTGTAGGAAAGAAACGTCTTTCTGTGAAAGAAAAGACAANGGATCAGAAGACGTTGCCCGCACCGATAGAGAGAAGGTTGCCAGATAATCTGNAGGAAGNGCTAGAAATTTGTTGCTTGCCGTAGTGCTNGCGGTCACATTCTTTCGGAANGCTTCTAGGTCAACAAGTTTAAAAATCCGCTCTTCTGCGGTTGTGATAAACACCGGCAGGTTGTTTACGAAAGAAGTTTCGTCGTTCTCGGCAAAATCCTGTATCGCTTGCTTTAGAGTCGTAAAAGTAAAGCTCATGTCACTGTCACCGTCACGGTGCCGACGGCACCGACCCCTTCAAGTCGGCTCCGCGGATAGTGCGAAACCGTAGGAAATCCAACCGGATCAAACCCGCCTTGCGGCATGGTACGATCTAAATTTTGTTCCGGACGAGCGTCTTGCAGGGCTTCCGCGTCAGAAACAGTACGAAAAGGCCCTAGCTGCGGGTGCTTCAGCTCAAACTCGTCTTTTCCAACCAAAAGGCCGTTCCACTCTCGGCGCATATCCTTGTAACGATATCGCAACCCCGAGCGATCAGAAACGGCGTAAGCGTGTTTTCCCGAAGCGTATCGAGCCATCAGTTCACCCTAAAATACTCATACTGGGGAACAACGCTGAAAGAAGCACGATCTCGGTCTTCTGTCATAGCCCTTTCAAACTCCTCTTCGTACACGGCTTTCAAAAGTTGTGTGCGCTCTGGAGCTCGTTTCATAGAGATGTAATATGCCAGACCCGCGGCCAAACAGGGATAAAACCGGAACGGAACGTCTAAGGTGTTAGTCGCCGCATCTACATCCTCTATCCGGGTTAAAGCGTTGTACCGAACTACATCCGTGCTGTTCTCCGGAGTCGGCCATACCTTCAGCGAAGGGGTAATCTGACGATCTAANAAGAANTGAGAAGGACGGCCNTCTGTGCTTTTTGCCGGAATNTTNTGATAAGCGTCTCGACTGATGCGCTCCATTGTAAAGTCTGTGGTGCCCCTACGAACCACCGCAGAAAGAATNTCAATCACATCTGTGCCAATATCGTAGGACGCCGTGCCGTCCGTCANAGCTTGAGTNCGCTCCACAATAGTCCACTGGTTCAAGCCTCGATTGGCCCATTCAGCCAGCATCAAATTCATGGATCGCCGAGCAGTCTTTAGGTCATACCCCGTGCGAACCTCAAGCCCACAGCGTTCAAAAGCCTCTTCAATGTAATCCGTTACATTGAGCTCAAAATTAGTGCTGCCCGAGGTTGCCATTACTTTTTCTCCGCATACAGATTATCAAAAATCTGATTTACGTCCATGGTATAGTCTAAATCCGATTTTGAATAGTGTATGTGTTGAGATGGAAGGAAATCTGGGGGTCCTTCACCAGTTTCAAACCAAGCAGGATGCGTTACTCGCACTCGGTTGTTGGGCAGGGCAACGATGTTCCCCGTATAAGGGCCAGCATCCAAAAGCTCTAAAACATGGCTTTGCTTGTGCTGTGCAGGGTCATCCGCGATCTCGCTCTCGGTATAGTCCACGGTAAAATAGTATTTAGCCGGATAAAACTCAGGCCCTATTTTAGCAATCCACGGGCAGGGGTGAGCTCGGTCTAAACGATAAACTGCGTGTGTATGGGACATACAGTCCCAAGGTTGAGCCAAATGGACGGGCATAGGTTCCGGCCATTCTTCAAGAGGCGTGTCCCCAACAAGGGCGGTTATGGGCATTCTTGCCCACATCGCACCCCCGTGAACATTGGGTTGATCAGTTCCGTCAGCCTCACAGCCTGTAAATATCATCTGAAAACTCAGGCAACGACTAGGCATGGTTGTCACTGCAATAGCCATGGCGTGAAGGAACTCACCATGATAATTCAAATGATTACAGGTGTATTCCTTCCGCACCCAACACTTGAAGTGCGGAATATTGCTTTGAAGATATGGCAAGTTACTTTACCTTGCCGCCCTTGGCATAGCCCTTCTTCTTCATCATGCCGCCACCGGCCATCTTGGCGACCTTGCCGCCTTTAGCATAGCCCTTCTTCTTCATGCCGACCTTGCCGCCTTTGGCATAGCCCTTCTTCTTCATCATGCCGCCGCCAGCCATTTTTGCGACCTTACCGCCCTTAGCCATGCCTTTAGCTTTCATGTTGCCCCCAACAAGGGTGGCGGCATACTCGTCCATGGTCATGTATTCTTTAGCCATTTTACGCTCCTACGCTTGACTTACTGAACCCTTAGTTCGTTTCCTGCGGTCAGGCATTACTGCCCCACACCCCCGGGCGACCGCTGTCCCGGCTACTTTTTTGCCCCTGAACGGCCTTTTGGCTTTCGTTTCGTAGCCGACCGCCCCGCCGTTTTTGAGGTTGGTGACTTTCGCTCGCTTGGTGTTTGCGACGACGGTTTTGCCTTTGGCCCCTGCTCTTTTCTTCTTACGAGCTGTCGTAGCGCGTTCAGCCTTTGAGAGGCTATTAGCTTTAGCTCTTGGAAGGCAACGATCAGGGTTTTTCTTATCTTTTGAAGTACCGCACTTACCTTTGATAGAACCATCACTGCCTATCCTCACCCAATCCTGTTTTACCCATTCTTTAAGCTGGCCCATCACTTGCCCTTTGATTTTTTGGCGTAATTGGGGTCCTTACAATATTTTGATGCGGCCATGTTCGCATAGGCCGACGGATATGTATCAAACGTCCTCTTAGCCCATGCCTTTCCTTTCGGACAAATCTTGCCACCACTTTTCACCTTTCCGCCTTTTTTCATGCGGACGACTGCGTTTTTCCCCGTTTTACGAACGGGGCAAGCACCTGATCCAAGATTCACTACACTTCCCATTAGAACACCTTTTGAGCAATGGCTGCTGCAACGATCAGACCAGCAATACCCCACAGCCGTCTATCGAGCTTGTCCAGTTGACTTTGAATGTCCGCATACCGGCGGTTACACTCGGCTTCGTGCTTCTCCAAAAGCTTCAAAACGTCCTCGGCCTTCATTAACATTTCCACCTTCTACGAGCTTGGCGCAGCCGTGAATTAGGATTCTTCGCTGCTTTTGGAAACTTTTTCATCTGCCCAGCAGAACGAGCGCAGAAAGACTTTCTACGCTTCGCATCCTTGCTGCCTTTTTTGACCTTACCTGTGACCGCTGTCTTGAGCTTACTTCCGGGATTAGCCTTTCGGTAAGCCGCAACACCTGCCTTGGTCATTCCCGCCCCAGCTTTAGTGGGGCGGAAATTCTTTTTGTTGCGCGGCGGCATTTTTGCCTTACGCCTAGCCACGTTTCACCTAGTTAAAAAAGAACGTCACTGCTGTGATATTAGTCAGAGTTCCAACAAAGATGTCGGTTACCCTGATACCTTCAGCAGGAATGTTCACAGAGTGTGTATCCGAGGCATTAAAGTCCAAATCAAGGACTGTAGCGCCGCCAGAACCATCCGTAACAGTGAGCCGTGGGGTTCCGGATGCCGTCTTCAACTGAATCTGCCGGATGCGAGCAGGACCAACACCGAGTGAACCGGTGCCGGTTATCCGCTTCGTTTTTACGTCAGAGCCCGCCATAGCTTACCCCTCTTTCTTTTTTGAAGCCTTCTTCACGGTCTTTTTGACAGGCTTCTTGCCGCCGTTGAGCTTACCCATGATAAGCCTCTTACGATACAGCAGCAGAGAAAGGAGTAGCTTCAGAACCGGTTGCTGCACCGCGAAGAACAACGGAGAACACGTTTGACGCTACGTCTTGAATTTCTGCCGTGGCACCAAGAAGACCACCCGTGGTCGTACCATTCATAGTAATGGTGTCGCTCGTTGCAGCGGTCTCAAAGATCGATGCAGAGTTGTCTGAGTCGTTAGCGACAATCGCCACACCAGCCATTGTGTCGTCGCCATTGGCAACTTGAATGATGTAATCGTTTGAAGTGACGGTGGTTGATACGAAGAACCTGTAAATGTTACCGGTCCCGCTAGCGGCAGGAAGAGTGACGGTTGCGCCGCTTGCTACGCCCAAGACCATTGTACGGCCCGCGTTAGAAGCAGCGGTCAGCGTTACATCAGCAGTTACAGATACGAGAGAGTCCGATCCCGAGATGAAACCGGCAGTGGAGGTCACGGGACCTGAAAAAGTAGTGGAAGCCATATTAGCACCTCTTGCACAAGGTTTCGCTTTGTAGTCCGTGCAATGTCAGGCGGGCATGATCCTGTCTACAAAGCTAAAGTTACGCCCAAAAGAAGTGTATAACAAAAAAGAAAGGGCGGCAATAGTGCCGCCCTTTCGCTACGTACTCTCACAAGATGATTATGCGCCGGGTGTTCCGAAAACGCAACGCCAATCGGATACACCGAAGCTGTAACGCTCACGAGCCTTGAAGCGCATGTTGCCGGTATCAAAGTCGCCTTCCATGGCGGTCTTAATCGGCGAGCGGTTGAACATCTTGAAGCCGTTAGGCGCATCCGTCTTGATGAAGAACGCATCCGTGTCGGTCAGGAAGTGGTTAACCACTGCGCCTTCCGGAAGCATACCCATGTTACGAATCGCATTGGCATCGTTGTCCGCCGTGCCTACACGCAGGTTCGAGTTCATCACACGCTCTGCAATGAATTGCAGTTCTTTCGGGATGATGAGCTTCATACCACGAATAGCGATCTTGAGGCCGCGCTCATCCGTAAGACCTGCAATGTCGATGAGCATCTGCTCAAGCGAGGTCTCGTTCAGGTCCGCCGCGGTAGACAGCAGGTTACGCTGGTTACCGGAAAGCGACGGGTGCGAGGATGAACACAGAGCTGCTCCGTCACCGATTGCGCTAGCACCGGTGCTGAAAGCATTGTTCAGAATCGCTGCGGCTTTGATCTGCTTAGTTTGAGACATAGAGCGGGCCAGAGCCTTGGTGTAACGCGAGGCCAGACGATCATAGAGATTGTCTTCAATGGCTTCCTCGGAGATCGAGAAGGCCAAAGCAATGGTCTCGTGTGTATAACGTGCAGTGAAAGTCTCCTGCGCGTCATCAAAGCTAATGGTTCCGCCTTCAGACTTAACTGGGGCAGTTCCGAAACCGCCGAGCATCACCTCTTCTTCAAAGGCGCGATCAGAAGTTTCTTCGTCAAAGATTTCCGCATGTTCGTTGTCGTAACGATCATACTCAAGGCCGAAGAGTGCATTCAACCCGGGCTCTAGCTCTTTAGCTAGTTGTGCTCTTGAAATAGCCATTTCCTAGCCTCCTATATGCCGGTTGTTGCGTAGGTGCCAACCGCAATGGTTGTACCTGTGTTGAAGTGACCATTCAGACGAACAATGTACTGATGACCCACTGCGGAGTAATCAGTATTAGCGTCGTCCTCATAGAGACCCACGATACGAACATCAAGAGTGTTCGTAGTTGCAGCCGAGCTAATATCCAACATGTCGCTGGATTGACCGGTGCTGGTGCTGCCGTTGTTCACAGAGGCCATGTCGCAGTTTGCGAAAACATCGGCTTGTGCAGTAGCACGGTCAGTGTTGGTGCCATCCGCGACAACAACATAAAGCTGCATTGGATCATCAAACACAAAAGCCTTGACCGGATGGTTCGTATCAACACTCACGTTGTTTGAACCCGGCCAATAGTTTTTAAACACAGTTTTGCCTGTGCTTGAGTCAACGAACTCAACGCCGTTTAAAACACCAAGCGGAGCCACCGCTTGATCAGTTTTGCCTATGAAGCCTGTCGAGAGAGGGATTACAATACCGCCGTGGTAAATCGCGTCGGTGTTGTTGGATGCGATTTCATACTGGGTTGTGCCAGTAGAGTTTGGACCGCTACCCGTAATCCCAATCGGACGGAGACCATAGCCACCGGTAAGTAGATTTGCCATTTACTTACATCCTTCCAGATTGCGGGGTTACTTTCTAGTGCCCCCAAAGGTTACACGGGATTGACGTTCAGGGTTACTGATCGTCATTGTCGAATGAGCATTCTCACGCATCATATCCTGATCAACTGCATCCATCTGATCCTTTGTCCTTCCTTGGAAGTACGCAGACCTTTCTTCAACAGTCTCAAGCGGTATGCGAGCGAGAACAAGTCCACCTACCCCAAACACACCTTCATACTTACCTGATTCGAGTACCGGGGCCTCAAAGTCCGGGTACTCGTCCTTACGAACCAGTTCCCAGCCTTCGCGCATTTTTGCGCTGACGTTCTTCGTATCGTCAAAACCACGGGTTTCAGCCCGGATCCAACGATGCTTGAACCCATCCGGTGCAGGCGGTGCATCTAACATAGACGGGGGAGCCCACGGCTTACGCCTAGCCGTCTTCTCCCGAGTTGTTTTTGCGCGAGGAGTTCTCTTAACCGAGCCTTCAAACATTTCTTCAGTCATCGCTTACTCCTTCACGTGCTTTGCGTATTCTTCAAGCGGCACACCCAATTTCTTCGCAATCGCGACTTGGCTAGGGGTGAGTCTAACCTTTTTCCCACTGCTGCGCCCAGATGTGTTGCGGGATACAGAAGCTACGGTCTGAGCGGGCCGCTTGCTTCCCCCGGAGTTGCCAAGCTTATGCGGGAACTCTTCCCCCATACGCCTGTCAAGTTCAGTATAGTAATCATCCGACTTGGGGTCAAATCCTTCCGATTCGACTAATTTCTTGTGAATACCAAATGCCGCATAGGTCATGGCCTCGTCGGAACCAAACCACTCGTTCTTCTCCGCCCAAGCTTCAGCCTTCGGATCCGGTCGGCTCGGCTGTGGCTGCGGGCTAGATTGAGAAACCTGCGGTGTCTGCTCCGCCTCAACCGCCTTTGCGCTTCGCTCTTGCTGGGCTTTAGCCTGCTCTGCACGATCATTCTCAATGGCTAGTCGGGTGATCTTGCGCTGTGCTTCCACAACAGCGTTAGTATCCCCGACCTCCATGGCCCGAGCAAGCTCGCTTTCAGCGGAAGACATCTGACTTTCCACTCGACTGCTGTACTCTTGCACATAGCTGGTATCGAGCGTGTCCATGCGCTGCTTGAGCTGCTGCGCTTCCGCCTGCACACTCTGAGCATACTTCAATGCTTCCTCGCGCTGGCGCTCAGCTTCACGCATCTTCTTGGTCAAGCGATCAATGCGCTTTTGTGTAGCGCTCTCCGCCTTCTCAAAGTTGTCCTCTTCCGGAGAGACCTCTACTTTGGTTTCTGCTTGTTCCTCCTCGGGAACCTCAATAACGGTTTCAACCTCATCCTCAAGGTCGAGCTCAATCTGAGCTTTTTCTTCAGCCATCACCTACTCCTAGAAATGAAGAATGTCTTCGGGTTCTTTGATCCGTGCCAGAATCTCATCATCGTTAAGAATCCTGACTTCCCCGCCGTCTATCCGAAACCGCGAGCCCGCATACCGCGCAAACATGACCCAATCGCCCTGCTCACACCACGGCCCAAACGGGAACTTTTCGGAATCCTTGTATGCCAGCTCTCCAACCTTCAGAACATAACCCACTTGCGTGGATACCGTGTTCTCCTCGACAACCTTGTCCGGAAGGTAAATACCACCGTCCGTCTTGCCTTTCCCCCGGTAAGGGAGAATAAGCAGACGCCAACCGGTAGGCTCTGGCATTCTTTCTAAGAGAGAACCGCCGATGGCCTCGGGGTCCAACTTCTTGTCCGTCGGTACATCTACATATGCAGATGCTAAATTTTCAGCGCCCTGTGAGGCACCAGCAAGATCAACCATCGTTGCGCTCCTGTTTATCTAGCAGGCTCTTGAGTTCCTGTTCCACGTGATCTAGGGCTTTTAAGTTCCCCATGAGCTCACGATACTGCTCCATGTTCGAGACGTTGTCGTAAATCAACAGGTCCTGAACTGCCAACCGCCTGTCCCGCACAATGCGTAGGACAGCGTCAGCAAAGAAGACTTCATCCACTTATGTCATACCTCCCGCGAGCAACAATGCGTACTCGCACGTTTCATCGTTTCGACGTAACCAACCCTTGCCAAACGTATCAAACGTCCGCAAAGCGCGATAAAATTGTTCCCGCTCAGTTGTTACTTCCTCGATGATCTGCATCGGGTCTTTCTCGTCAACCGCAGCCAATGTCCGGGGACCAATCGCGCCGTCCTGCGAAACCATAACGATTTTCTGCAAAGCTTTAGCTGCGCGTCCCGGACCGCTGTTCACGCTCCAATCAAAGATACAAAAGTCTACGCCCGCGGGGAGTTGATCCCCTTTGACCTTATCCCAGTAGCCCTGCTTGTAGATCAGCTCTACATGGTCATCCGGGATATTCTGGAGTTCGCTTACATCCTCCAGCGGGCGACCAAGGAAGTCAGAATACGTCTTGTGCGTAATCCCCTTGTTCGTAGCGCCGCCCGGATCTTCCGGATGATCTACAAAACCGCCCTCGTGCTTGAGAACCATCTCCAGACTTTTGAAGAAGTTGGCTTCCATTACTTTGTAAGACCTTTAACCTTTTCCACGGTCCGGAGACCGCCAAGACCTAACATGCCTAACAGAACAGTCATCAAGCTGTCCATGTCAAATGTCGGCAAGTCCGGGGCTTCCATGCCCGCATATGCAAAACCAAACATGGTAACGGGCGCTAAAACAAAGTGCCAAATCATGGCTGTGGCTAGGCCCCAACCAAGAAAAGGTCGCCAACCAGCGACAAATACAGACCTATGTTGCGCCTCGGCCTTGTTGATCTCTATCTGACCCATGGCCGCTTCGTGAGCGTGTTTCTCCGCCATGGTGGCTATCTCGTGAGCCAGCTTCGCTTTCTGGTCCTTGTCCTCTACGAACTTGTCCAGAAGCCCCGTCACGGGGCCGATCAGTGCTTGCAGCATCTCGCCTTCTCCTGTTCGCTTCCGCTTGTTCCGGCGTAGTCCTATTATGCATGTCCCACATTATCATCAATAAACCTTTATTCTCTCAGGGTCTACCCGTTTTGGGACACAATATGCCGTCACTCGATCCTTGGGGTCCATATTCTGAATATAACGATAGTTTCCGTAACGCTTAGAGACTTGATTTGCAAAGAAATTGCACTCGGTGACCGAATAAAAATACATGTTACCGGACTCTAGCTTACGAAAATCCCCCGTCCCGAGGTAAACCATCAGAAGAAACGCATCAATCACCGTTTAGACATCCAAGCTGTAGCACCCATATACGCCCCCACAATGCCTGCGCCGCTGATGTAAAACAAGTTACTGATGTCAGACAGAGCCTCTACTCGCTCTATCTCCACAAAAAACATGGCCGCAGTAAACGCTCCCATAGCGGCCAGACTAGCAGTTGCCATACGCCGCTGGGCCCGCAGCTTACGCATCTCGTGCTCGGCCTGACGTATCTCCTTGGCATGAGCCAGCTCCTCATCCGTGATCTCACCATCGCCATCAAGGTCATACTGAGCGTATGACGTATCCGGTTGAAACTTCTTAGCCATTACTGCCCCCGCTGAATGTACAACCAAATTAAGAACAAAATGAATGCAAAGACCGCCAAAACAAAAAACATTATAGAGACAATTTCTACAAACTTACGTCGTCGCTCCCGTTGCCGGTATAGCGTCTCCTGCCTCTGCTTTCGTATTCGGCCCTCCATGCGGATCAACTCGTCCCAATGGGACTGTCCCATGGTGTACTGAATCCACTGTTGAAGCTCTTGACGCTGCGCTTGCGCCTTTTTCTTGGACGCAAAAATCTCAATAGCCTCTTGTTCGACAGTCTTGCCGCCGAATAGCTTCTTGAAGATAGGGGGGTTCTTGGCCTCTTTTTCGGCTTGATCTAGGTCCGATAATGCACCCATCCAGCGCGAAAGGTCGGATGCCATCGCCTCGATGTCCCGACCTATAGCAAACCCTTTTTTGATGGCCCCAAATGCCGCCGAAGCGGTCGCCATCGCCGTTACCGGATCCACCATGTTCCCGTTCCTATAGTGGGGTTACTGACCCCTTCCTTTAATAAATTCACGCTGCATGGCAGCATCTATACGTGCCGCGGTCTGCCGCTCTTGGCTCGCCAACCGCTGTTGGAATTGATCGGCCCGCATCTGCTGACCCTGTGCTTCCAGATTGAGCTTTGCCGCGTCGTTCTGCGCGTCGGCCTGCTCGGACTGTGCACGAATCTGAAGCTCCTGCTCCTTGAGCTTGACCAACGGATCTGGGCCCTGACCAGATACCTGCTGCGAGAGCTGCTTGACCTGCTGCATACCCTCGGCAACAAACTGAGCCACCAGACCCTGCATGGCAAGCTCCATCTGTTCTGGAGCCGCCTGCGGCATCTGCTGTGCCATGGTCTGCATGGCCCGCTCTTGAGCGGCAATCTGCACGTGCTCCATGATGTGCTTCTGAAGCGCCATCGCCATAGCAGGCATACCAGCCACCATAGGCGTAGAGCCGAAGACCATGTGCGCCATGATGTGCGCCTGATGCTCCTGACCCTCAAACGCCTTCAGAGGGATCATGTCCATGGCGTCAATATTCTCCTGTGCAGGATCCTTGGGTGTCGGCTCCTCGTCAGGAATCCTACGCATGATCCGATCAACGTCCTTGACGCCCAAGGCATCATACATGTCACGATATACCTCGTGCATGTTGTGCATCTCAGGGGCCGCACCAGCCAACTGCAACTTGGTCTGAGCAAGCGTGATCCGCTGCGCCTGACTGAACACATTCGGGTCAGAGACCGGCAAAACATCCACGCGATCATCAAAATCCGTCTGTTTGACCGCGGATTCCGCGCCTTCAACCGCATACGGGTACTCTGGCGGCAGACTTTCAGCCATCACACGCGACAAAATCTTAAATTCAAGCCGCATGGCGTAGTGAAGCCGCTTGTGCACCGCACTCATCACCCGAGAGCCCTGCTCAATCAACGCAAGCGTCGTTCCAACCGCCGCCTGATCGTTGCCATCGCCAACTTTCATGTCTGTGATGGTTGCAAAGCGCCGACCAGCGTCCACCACGAACCCAAGAAGGTTAAATAGCGTCTGATCAGGGCCTTTGAAGGGCAGCGGCATCAGGCTGTCACGGATAGCCCCTCCGGGAGCGTCCACATCGCGAAACTCACCGGGCTGAAGCGGGTCATCGTCATCTCTGATCCGTAGTCCGCGGGCTTTGAAGCCCGCTGGGAGGTTGGACAACGTACCAGCATCGATTAACTGCCTCAGTGCCGCTGTGGCGGTCCGTGACAGCCCGCCAATCGTGTGAATAAGCCCCAAACCATAGAAACCAAAGCCCGGTAGGAACTTATAGTGCACAAAATACTGGATTTTCTTCTTGTTTTCGTCGTCCTCGCGGTAATTTCGACGAATTGACAAGATTTGACCGTTGTCCTGACTGATGGTGACCACGTATGGCACCTTAATACCGGTCGGTTCACCGTCTTCATCGGTGTCCTCGTACCCCTCAAGGTCCAAATCAACGTGGCACTCCAATAAAGTGCAGTCATAATCGATCTGAGACGGCGAAACACCGTCAATCCGCTCAATTTCACTGGTCACAGTGCCCAAATCGGACTGTGCCGGAAGGACATCCATGTCCAAATAGAAGCCCGCGACCTGCTTTTTACGCAAATCGTTGAGCGGCATACGCAAAACCTGCGTAATATTNGGGCAAGTCTCNAAATCTGACGTTTCATACGGCACCACAAGCTGCTCAACAGGCACAAACTTGCTTACAGCGCGGTCCATGGTCTCGTCATAGTAGATTTTCTTGAACGTGCTGCCCGCCAACGGCAAGTAAAACAGCATCTGGTCCAGTTCAGGCGTGTACTCCTCCATCACATTCGTGATGTAGTAGTTCATAAACTGCCTTACGCGGTCAGACTGCTGCTGTTTCTCTCTAGTTTCACTTCCGATGATCGCAGTACGCACTGGCCCAGACGCTGGCAGCAACTCGTTAAAGGCTTGCGCTTGGAATTGTGTAGCTGCCTCTGCAAGCAGGGGATGCGTAACACCGGTAGCTCCTCGGAACGGCTGGGTTCTCTCCTCGTAGGAGAAACCAAGAAGCTCCAAACCGTTGGCGTAAGCATCTTCCCACTCCTGTCGGCTCGCCTTGTTAGCATCGAACTCGCCCAGCAGCTCACCGGCAATACGCCCGAGCTCGCGATCTGGCATTTCCTCTGCTAAATTCGCATAAAAGTCATCATTTTGCCCGCGCTGGTCTTGCGGGTCAAAGTCAATTACAACACCGCCGTCGTCCTCGGGCACAATCTCAATGTCCATGCCCTCGGCCATACCTTCAAAGGCCATAGTCTCTTGGCTACCCGGGAGCTCCAGCTCTACCTCTGCCGCNAAATCCTCCGGATCAAGCTGCGTAGGGACGGCATTTTCTACCATCCCAGCAATCGGTTCACGCGCCATGTATAATCTCCTTTACGTCAACCTAACATAGACCGGTTCATATTCCTAGCAACCGGAACCAAGGACTCCACGCCCCGAGGGCCGCGGGTCATGTCCCGCGCAAGATCGACCATGCCCATCACACCACCCTCCGCCTTCCGCGGATAACGGACCATNGGGCGNTCAAGATCCGGGTTNTCGGGGTCCGGGTCAATGTAACGAAAGCCCTTGCTCTGATAAAACTCGACCAGCTCCTCTAAGTTCAGGCCCCCATCACCATACGGCGTGGGCGTAAGAGTAAAGGTTTTGCCCGTATCATCCGCTAGCTGCGTGATACGATTCATCATCTCAGTGCCGTGACCTTGGCCCTTCTTGCCCGCCCTCAAAAGCTCAATGTCCAACGCACCATCCACATAAGCACTGTCCCGAAGCGTGACTTCAGAAAACTCTAAATCAGGGAAAAACACCCTGTTAGGATTGTTTGGCAGCGTCTCTCCGCCAAGATATTTCGTGAACGTATTAAGATCCGTGAGCCGCGATAATTGAACCGCGGGCGTACCATCCTCAAACAACATGTCCGCAGAAGCGGTATCCCGCGTTTGTGTCGGGACCGTCTGAGGTATGTCATCCAACTCAGACATAAAACGAGCCTCTACGTTCCGAGCCTCAACCTCACCATAAAGACGCTCGTAATCCTTCTCAGACATCCCAATCGGAGCACCGCCGCGAGGAAAGTCTTCAATCTTCTGAACCGCATGCTGAACTTCGTGCAACAGATGCGATTGGAACAGCCGAGGGCTAATCGCATAGCCCAAAGCAATGGTCGGACGGCCCTGAATGCCCTTCTCTATCGAAACCGCCTGTGCACCCGAAGTTTCGGAGTTCATCAAACGAGCAACATAAACATCCTTTAACTGCGGATACTGTTCATACAGCTCCGGAAAATCCAAGATCTCTGAAAGACGCGGATACTTCGCAGGCTCCATTTCACCCGCCGCGTTTTTAAACTGGGACTCAACGGAAAACCCGCCATTGTCCAAGATGTTGATGCCAACAACGTCCTTCTTCAGGCCCGTGACATTCGTCCCGTCGTCCATGTAAAAATAATTACGGCCCCCGGGCCCCGCAGAACTGTCATTCGACTTGCGAACAACATCCTCAATGCCAACCAGCTCAGACTCCCGAGTAGGTATCTCAAAGCGAAACGCCGCGCTCTCGTCGGGAAAAACCTCGTCGTCAAAGTACGCGCCCGTCTCATCAAAAAGCGCCTGCTCGTCCTTCGTGCGCCGCGCTGCACGGGCCTCGCTAAACTTGCTGGGACCGTCCTTCGCCATGCGACCGCCCATGATCCCAAGAACCGTAGAGCCGTCGTCCGCGACACGCGCAATGCTAGCCGCAGTTCCGAGAGCCGTGGTCGCCGGTAAAAGCAACGGGTCAAACGTACTGGTCTCCCCGGTCACCGGGTCATACGCATAATCCGCGCCCTGCATCAAAGCAAACGCACCCTGCGCCTGCTGCTCTGGTATAGACGCAATGCCCTCGCCAATAGCAGATGCTGCCGCCTTGGGGTCATCCTTCAAGAAACCAACAAAATCAAGAATACCCTGTATCGCAGCAGGAGTCCCTAACCGCGGCTCGCCGTACTCGCCCGGGGTGACCTTGTCCACGTACCGCCGGTCCATGTCCTCGACGTAAGTGGTTTCAGGGGGCGTAATGACATCGCGCTCGACAGGGGCTAGCGCGCTGACCACGGGCCCCAAGATAGGTATATCTTCTACGCTAGACTCGCCCGGCAGATAGCCTCGATATACTTCGGCCATCAGTAATATGCCCTAACTTGCATTCCCGTATCCTCATCGTCCCAATCGTCAGTCGGCAACTGTACAAAGTTGCCCTGACGATAACGCATCAATGCCTGCGTCATGCTATCGACCAAGTCGTCATGCTCCCCGTTAGGGAACGCCGCCACCTCCTCAATCATCTCGTCGGCGAAGGTGGTGTCGGGGGCCCAAACCATGCCCGCCTCAAACAACGGCGATACAGAATGAACTCGCGTAACCTTATCATTACCCTTACTAGGCGTAAAGTTAACAACAGGAATCCCCATGTTGCGTAATTCATGGGTCAACGGCAAACCAGAAGCCTTGGCTTCCACGATGACGGTGTCGGGGTCCCAATACTTATACTGCTCCAAAGCCGTCTGTTTGAGCTCAGGAAAATCCCACCGCCCCTTGGTGCTGTCCAAAAGTATGAGTCCCGGAGGGCCCCCAATCTCCTCCGGCCTGAAAACACCCCAAGTCGTGATCGCCGAGTAGTCAGCAGTCTCGCGTTTCGAGAACGCCGTGTCGTAGCTCTGGATCACATACTCAAGATTCGGGATGTTGTCCTTTTCCCACTTCTTCCACCACTGACGAGGAATGATCGCATTCTCCTCGCCCGTCGGGTTCTGCTGATACTGCGCGTTCCACTTGCTCGGGGGAATAGATGCGCGGACCGCGGTCAGATCCTCAAGAGACCAGAACTCCGGCCAACAGGGCTTGTCGTCGTCAAAAATGGCTGGGAGCTCCACAACTTCCCACTGGTCAGCTAGCGGATCTTTAGCCATTGCACGGAGCAACTGCCCCGTCATGTCTTTCTCGGACCACCGGGTCTGGACCAGAACTATACTGCCGCCCGGCTGAAGACGCTGCCGGGGGCCCCCAGTGTACCAATCCCACGCATCATCAAAGCCATTGGCCGACATGGCCGTCTGCTCCGAGTGCGGATCATCGATAATTACCAAGTCGCCACCACGCCCGGCAAGGTTCGATCCCACTCCCACGGCGTAGTACATCCCGCCAGAAGCAGTGTCCCAACGACCAGAAGCTTTACTATCAGAAGCGAGTTTGACATTCGGGAAGACCTCCTTGTACTCGTCACTGTCAATCAAGTTCTTCGTCTTACGTCCAAAGTTAACCGCAAGTTCCGTCGTGTGGGTAGCCTGAATGATCTTCATCTTCGGGTTCTTGCCCATCATCCACGCCGGGAACAAAAAGGATGCGAACTCAGACTTCGTGTGCCTCGGTGCCATGTTGATGATCAGGCGCTTCAGCTCGCCACGGGCTACGCGCTCTAACTTTTCAGCGATGATTTTGTGGTGCCGACCAGCGATGAACTCGGGCCACATGGATTTTACAAACGGCAGAAACTCATTCTGACAAGCTTCATTCTTCTCGAGCTGCGCGAGCCGGAGTTGGAGCTTTAACTCCTGATCAGATACATCCATCGGGGGACCCTAAAGTGCACAAACAGTATGCAAGAATATGCCCTTTTATTTGACAGTGAACAAGCCTTGAGCATTTGCCTAATAATTAGGCAATGTTTCACGTGAAACAGTCATATCGTTTTTCACAGGATTATTTGTCAGAAACATGGCCCATGACACCGCCTGCCAGCGTAAGGGCCCGCGGGCGACGGCGAGCGGCAACCCGTTGATTTTGCTAGGAAAATGACCCGATGTCCAGGGGCCCCTGCCCGCTGCTCGCGGTGCCAGCTCGAGCTGCCGGGCATCTGGAACGAACTTTCAGGGATCGAGGCCGGGGGATCGGATCCCGGGGCCCAGTGCCTCGAGGCCGGGGGATCGGATCCCGGTGAGCTGCTCGAGCTGCTCGAGCTCCGGGCCGGGTGTTTGTGTCCCGGTTTAACAAACAAAAGGCCGTCTCTCGTCGATCTGGTGATCGGTTGCCGGGCTCGAGGCCGGTGAGCTGCTCGAGAATCGAGGGCCGTGCGCCGGATTTCGTTCAGCAGCGGGCGCGGTTCGAGCTGCACGGGCACGGGTCCGGCCCGCTGCTGACGCGATTTCGCCGCACAAAAGGCCGTCTCTCGTCGATCTCGTGCCCGGTTGCCGTGTCCTAGTGCCTCGAGCTCGGCGAGATTTGCCCTTATTTCGTGCGCCGGTAGGTTTCGAGCGGGGATCGAGGGCCGGGGCCCGGCATGATTCACTGAGAAAAGGACAAACAAAAAACCCGCCCGGAGCGCTCCGGACGGGCTTGGGTTGCGTCGGCTGCTGAGCGCCTATAGACGCCGCAAACGGCCCTCGTGCAGCTCGTAGTCTCCAAGCGGTCGCGGATTGCGTAGGCCGACGCTGACGCTGATTTCGGGCTCGAAAACATGGTCCCGGCTGGATCGCATGTTGTGGCATCGCTCGATCCGCTCGGCCAGCTCGCGCAGGCTATTGGAAACAGGGTAAACCATTACCCCGGTATGGATCACACAACTGCCCATGGGGGTTTCGATGTCGAAGTTCTGGCTTGCTTGGTATCTCGGCATTGTCTGGCCCTCCTATATGTCGATCGAGATTGACGCGCCGGAAATCACGTCTTTAACGATTTCCTCAACGGCTGCTTGCCGGTCTTCTTCGCTCTCGGGCTCACCGACGCGGTCGTCGAGGCGCTCGTCGATCATGTGCTCGATTTCGCTTTGATGTTCATAGATGTCGAATCCTTCCATGAGCAAATCCGAAAACCGATCCGGCAAGGCGGATTCGATGCGGGATTCGATCAAGGCGTCGATGGGATCACCGAGGACGATCATCAGGGCCTCGGCAAGGCGGTCCTGATTGCGCTGCATGTCGGCAAGATTGGCGACGGCTGCTGCGCGGGCGCTCTCGGCCTCGTCACGCTCGAGCACGGCGCGGGCAAGCTTGGTGTGCAGCTCCGCAATGTCGATGCCTTCCGAGATGCCGGTGTTTTCTGCTGTGTTTTCCATTGGTTTTCGTTCCCTATTCGCAAAGTATCATTTGATACTTTTTCACGTAGTTTTTTTATATGGGATTTTTGCCAGTGTGAAAAGCATAAAAAAAAGGCCCGCCGGGTGGCGGGCCAGTAGGTCGTCGGTGGGCCGGTGTTTAGGCCGTCACCTTGTCTAGGATCGCGCCCGCCTTCTTCTCGAGCTCGATGCGGTCGTCTTGGTGCGGGATATCCCGGGCAAGCGCTGTGATGCCCTGCGCGGCGTCCCATATGCTGGCAATCGGCCTGCCCTCTTCTTTCACGTGCCGGGCTGCTGCGGCGCGGCTGCGGCTCTTACTGAGCCCGGCCCGCTTGTGCAAAAACTCGAGCGCCTCGTTTTCGTCGTCGGCAATCTTTGCCGCCTGCGCGGCCTTCACGCCTTCCATGAAATCAAAAGTTGAACCATGCGCGAATGATTGCAGGGCCGGGGCTGCTTCCATGGCGAACCGATCCGGCGCGAATTTCGTGTGCCGAATCTTGATTTCCTGAAAATTCTCAACGCCCCACAAATTACGGTTCATGCAAACGCCGCGCAGATACATTGCCGCGACTCCGGCGGTCTTGCTGCCGGTCTCGCTGTTCCATGCGTAAAAGCCGCGGAACACAAGGTCGGGGTCGCCGTTCTCAAGCTTGCCGATCTCGATGGGCCGGGTGTCGTCTACCAAGAAAACGAAAACGTCCCGATCACTGGCGTAAAGGGTGGTGGTGTCCTTCGTCACTGGCACAAACGGGTCATAAATAGCCCGCCCGTTTGCGCTGCCGGTCATCATGCCGGGAATTTTCCAGCCGCTGCCCTCGCCCGCAACGCGGTTAATGGTGTGCACCATTTCCCAGTCAAAAATCCGGCCATAGTCCGGGCCGGTGGTGGCCCTGAGCTCGCCGCCCTCGGTGCCGTGCCCGTAAGCCTTCACTAGGTCACGGCTGCGGTTATAGCGCAGGCCCCATTGCATAGCGTCGGCGGCAATGGGTGCGGGCAAGTCGCGCAGATATCCGGCAGGCGCTCCGGCCAGATTGGCAAGCTGATTGAATGACCAATTGGTCGGCTTGTTTAAATGCTCGCGCCCGTCTTCGTCGGTGTATTCAATCAGGATATCGCCCCGGGTGGGGTTCGCTTCGTCCAGCTCGCCAATAACCTGCATTTTGTGGGTGTTCACAATCTGGCTATTCATTTGCTGAGCGTCGGCCCGCTTAAATGCGAGCATATCCTCGAGGGACAGAAAGCGTTCATCATCCGGGCGGTTCCACCAATTCGACGAAACAGTGCTGTTTCCGATTCCGTGGCGGATTGCGTCGGTTTGATAAGCGCCGGTTACTGGGGCGTTGTGTCGGTGCTGGGGCTCGCCGTGAATGATTCCGTTCTGCGGCTGGCCGTCGATGGTGATTAGATCGTTATTTTGCATTGGTTATGCTCCCGTTAAAATGCGGCCCGGCTTGGGCCGTCTGGGTGTTGTCTCACATTATCCCAAAATACACAAGTAATTTTCCAAAAAATAAGCCCGCCGGATGGCGGGCCTATAAAAGGGGATCGGCTGCGGGTTCAAAACTCCCGCAATATGGGGTCGGTTCTGGCGTATCGGTTCAACGCCTCGATCAGTCCGGGTTCGAGCTCTCGCAATAGGGCAAGATTGTTTTCGTCCATTCTCGAAACCGAATCATGCAAGCCGTCTATCGCCCGGGCCAGTGACTCGGCCCGGGTGTCGGCCATGCCGTGGCCGATTAGTTTTTCAGAATATTTAAACATGGTTTTTTGCTCCCTTATCAAGGCCGATATCCCCGGCCACGTGGTGACGAATAATCCGGCCCGGGGGCAGGGTCTTAACAAATGCCCGCAAACGCTGGGCGTCAGTCTCGGCCTGCTGCTGGCTCGCGGTGGCGTTCCAGTGTATGGCAGACGGCCCGCCCGTCGCATAACATCCGCCCGGATCGTCGGTGGCTGCTTTTTTCTTGCTGGCTCCGTGCGCTGAAAACCCGATGATAAAATCGCGGTTCAAGCGGGCACACAAAGGGCCGTCTTTACCGCCGCAATCAACGCAACCGCCGACTGCGCCGTATTCTTCCGGGCACCGGACTATCCGGGTGCCGCCGACGCGCCGATATTTATGCAGGCCCGCGACTCCGAGCTCGTACTCGTACACCGGGGCAGATATCCAATATTCAGGCTTAACGACGGTAACGGTCGGGGCGCACTCGTGAGCCAGCACGGCCTCGTCTGGGGTGGCGGCGCTGTAATTGATCACGGTTTTTTCCGAGCTCAACTTATGAGACCAGAAAAGCGGGTGAAAGTGCGAATAGGTGAACGAAAAGCCGCGCCGGGGTTTTGCGTCCAGTACGGCCTCAAGGTAGTCAAAATCAATTTGTCCCTCGCCGCACCCGGTGCCGCTCGGGTTCAGCTCACAAGAGGCCGGGCATGTCCCAAACTTTTCCGAGCTCCCGGCCCGGTATGTAACGGCGCACCCGGCGGTCTTTTTCGCGGTGCTCATGGCGGTAGTTTTCAGCATCGTTATTGCTCCCGTAATAGATGCGATTTCACCCATAAATAAACCAAAGAAAAAGGCCCGTCAATATGGCGGGCCTTCTTTTTTATCTGCGGCGTTTTCTAGGCAACGGCTTGCGATTTATGCGGCGCTCATAGCTGTCATATTCTGGGCCGTAAATTAGACGTCCGATCCAAGCAAATAGAAACATCAGGCAATCACCCATTTATCACGAATATCACCAACAACCCGGACGATTTTTCGCAACCGCTCGATTTTGTCAAGATCGCTGTCCCCACTTATGTATGGGTCGTCCGGGTGGTTATAAATTTTCAGCGGAGACAGCACGCCCACATAACAATGCTTTCCTTCGCCTTGGACATTCTGGTCCATAACCTCAAAAATTTTTTCGAGATCAGCCAGTGCCTCAAGGACATTTTCAAGCCTCATCCGATTCCCGGCATACAAAACTTTATTGCTCATCATTCCGCCTCCTCTGACAAAACTTCCGTCCACTGGTCTGCGTCATAGGTGTTTTTGTTGGCGTAGTCGTCATACACCCAAGATTGATCATCCTCTTGCAGGAAAGCGATAATCTGTTCCGCGGTTTCACAATACACCGGCACCCGGACCTCCGGATACCACGTCTCGTTTCGAGACACTTTGACCTTCACGACTTTCATTTCCATTCAGCAATCTCCCGTGTTGCAGTTGTCTCCCTGATATATGGGATTATTGCGGACAAATCAAGTCAAATATTGTGTCCCAGTGAAAAGGCTGTTGACAACGGAATAGGGGCTCAACCTTCTCGATGCCGTCCATCTTCAAATCGACCGCTGCCGCTGCCGGATACAAAAGACACTCGGACGGCTCGGTGGCCTTGGTCTGTCGCTTGATCAGAACCCAGCAGCTTGAGTGCTGGTGACGAGATAGCCACGCCACTTGTGACGGACGGAGGGTCACCGCGTTGCCGGTGATGTATTTGAGCTCGACCAGATGAAAGTCCCCGGACTCGTCACATATCATCAAGTCAGGAATCCCTGCCCCGATGTAATTCTCAATCCTCGTCAAAAGCAGCTTCCGTTTCGACCGCTGCGCTGCTTCCTTCACCTGCTTGTAAAAGCCTGCCTCTCGCTTTGTCGCGATTGGAGGTATTTTCATCTTCGGGGGTGATATCGATTGTGACCGGGGCATAGCTGTTTTTTATCTCCTCAAGAGCTTTCAAAACCTCGTCTTTGCTCATGCTGTCAATCGAGCCATGACGGATCTCGGATTTACTTACATAAATGTCCCCTTGTGCCTGACCTCGCCGATACTCCGCTTGAACAGCGGCAGAGTAAGCGCCGTTCTGCAAAGCAGTATCCCGGATGAGCTGAAGGTCACGCAGATGCCGTTGATAAGTTACGCCGTACTTCTCGTCGAGCTCGCGGCGGTAAGCTTGGATCGCTGCCACCACGTGCGGAGAGATGTGCGGGTTGGTCAGCTCATACGCCCGGGTGTGGGCAGAGCCAACAGAGTAGCCCGCGTTGATCGCCGCCTCTCTCAAAGTTATCTGACCGTCCTTGCTGACCAGCTCTTTGACAAAGAGCTCCTGCTTTCGGGTCAGGGCGGATTGTGCTGTCACCGGGGGACGGCCCCGGGTCTCCATGGGTTTGCCAGTGAGCTTCGACGCTCTCTTTCTTGCCGCCATCGTTTCCTCAGTTAAAAAGGTCAACTCCCATTCTTTTTACAGCGGTTACTTATATAGAGCAAAAAATATTTTTTTTGAAAAAGGCCCGCGACCCCCATTAAGGTCATTTTCTTCCGTAACACCTCTGATTTAATGGTGTATACAGAAGTGTTACGGTTTTGATCTTCTGTAATCGTTGCTGACTAAGGGTTACAGAAAAACGTAACACCTGTAACACCTGTAACACCATATTTTTTGTGTTTTTTATTTTTTCTAATTTTCTCCCTATATATGTATACCGTTACGAAAAAGGGCCCCGCCGAAGCGGAGCCCTAGTCTTTATTCGCTCTTGTCCACCTGTTCCAGTTGCCCGACTGTACAGGGCATACCGTTACGCTTCCATGCGCGGAACGAGTCACCACCACCATCGGGTGATGTCGTGGGGTCCTTGGGGTCTGTGTCCATGTAGCACATCATACCCTCTTCAAGGCACCATCGGATGAACGGCCAATCGGCTCGTGAGCCGATTACTTGGATGCTGTGCTTACGCTCAATGACCTTAATCATGTTGCGCTTCCTTCCAGTGCTTGTGCGAGTGCTCGAATTGCGCCAGCTCGTTCTTGATGAACTCCTGATGCGTGAGCCGCGGGTCGCGGGACGGTTTCATTGAGTTACGTTTCAGCTCAAAGAATCCGATGGGCACGATCTTGTCTGCCGTTTCTGGTAGCCAAGACATGCCGCCCATGCCGGTGATGCTTGTCGTTTCGTCTGGCACGTACCAGACGGATACCCATTGTGGGTATGACGAGCTGTTTGCTTTAGCAGCATCGCGGGCCGCGGTTACCGGATCGGTAGCCTTTGCCCAAGAGCCGTAGAGCCCGGCGGTGGAAGCGAGGAAGGTGAAGCCATTGGGCAGCACCCAGTCTTTGGTGTCAGTCATACTGACCTCCCGTAGTTGTTGACGGTTTCAAATAGCGTGGGCGCTTTTGCGCTCTTCTTATCTTTCTATTCTAAATCAATGGGTTAAAAGAGATATCCCATATGCGACTTATCCTATACCATATGCGACAAAATAAGGGGTGCGACACTATGTCACACCCCTCGAGATTGTTCGATCTCCTTTTTTCGGATCCCGGGTGCGGAGATCATCGGAGTTCCCCGGTTCACGAAACGCGGCATTCATATCCGCGAATTAGGTAAGCAGGCCCGTGAGCCACGGTTTGAGTTTTTCGAGCGACCAGATGAGGCCCGCCATAGCGGTAACGAGTGCGGCGTACTCAAAAGCTTGGGACATACTCCACTCCTTTTTGTTTGAGCTTATCCCAGTATTGGAAGAGGGCATAGGCTGCGGTGGAGTCCTGCTTGTTCCATTCGAGCTCGACGTATTTTTCGTACCACTTATTCCGCTCAAGAGCGACACAGCGCAGGCGCGGGTCATTCCTCATCTCGTAGCCTCGCTTTCAGCATCAGGGACTGCGCCTCGTGCAGCTTGCTGATCGCTTCGTCAAGGAAGGGCTTGCCTTCGCCTTCAACTTCCAGCCACAGGTCATTGACGGCGTGGATGGCTTGGTTCAGCAGCGCGGCTGCTGCTTGGTGGTCACTGGGCTTCGTCACTGCTCAGCTCCTCGACAGACAAAATCTGGTGGTTTTTAAAGGTTACGCGAACGTGATCTTCGCTCCATGCATATGCCACAATTTTGCAGATGCTTGATTGGAAGTTGTTGTGCTCCCAGACATATTCGATCAGATACTTTTTCAATGCTTGGTCTCCTCTTCCTCATCATATGCACGGGCAATGGTTGCCGCTTGGTGCATAGCTGAAGACAGCATACCGATGGCGGTGCTGCCGTTAGGGCTCTGGACCACGAGCCGGAACAGGAGCGCTGTAAGAGCTCCGCCCAGTACCGCGCCGGTATTGAACCCTTCGGTTTCCAGTTGATCGAGCAGGGCGTTCATTTCGTTGCCCGCATAGTCGAACTGTTTTTCGAGATCTTCGTCGCTCATGGCAAATACTCCCCCGGGCAAAATATTATGTCATAAAACACACCTTCCACCCATCTATCCCAACCCTCTTCCCAATCGGTTTGGCTGTAGTCCCCCCACGCGCTTTTGTTGTTTATCGTGTGGAGCACCTGATCCATATTCCACTGGGATATCTCGCCGGTCTCGATGTTACGAACCTCAATCATCCGCGTTGTACCCTTATCCACGCCGCAAGCAGCTTTTCTGCTGCTTCGACGGCCTCACGGCTGTAATCGCCCTTGGCTGCAATGGTTGACGTTTGCGCGTTGATCGCGCTGGAGACTGCGGCCACGGCATCAGTATACTCCATGCCGCGGACGATATCGAACAGCTCTTCCTTCTTACGCATTGTGACCCATCCTATCCAGCGCCAGAAAACCCGCCATCTGGTGTTTATCGGTATCAAACACAAACTCGTGCTCGATGTCGTGATACACGCAGTATCCGACAGCATTGTAGAGCAGATCGTCCGGCGCTTGCGACTCGTCGATCAGGACACGGAAAGTATTCCGCCGTTTCTCGTTCAAGCTCGTCGCGGGCTCAACAACGAGCCAGAACCAGTAATCGTCCTTGCCGGACCATGCCATCATGCGGCCATCGCCGCGGATCGAGGTGACATCACCGATGACCGCGGACAGGCCACTGACTTTGGCAATGATATCGGCAACGACAGGCGGCAGTGCTTGTTGATCTTCCATTTCGTTCTCCCTAGTTGGTGTAACCTGTATATAGGACTTGTCGCATACATAGTCAACACAAAAAGAAAAGCCCCGGAGATTTCTCTCCGGGGCCCAACTACGGGAACGCTGTTAATATACGCGATCCTATGGGAAAGACAAGGACTTTTTAGGAGCTAATTTCTTGGGAAGTTGCAGGTTACAAGAGCCGCAGCGCGTGGGCTCTTTGAGCTGGGTATCGCACTTTGGGCAGCGGCCCGCGTCCAGCCGTTTCTGGATGACGCCCGGATCCCCGATGGAGGGGTACTGGAGCTCTCTATTCCTTGTCCTCACAATCATTTACTTCTCCTGTTCCTTCACACAGTTGACATTCCATCATGCGTTCTTCGAGCCAGCCGCCTCTCCACGCCATAGGCGCAGGGACCTCTATCTCATACATGCATTCACCCTCCCCGCCGCATTCGGGGCATCTCATCGGTTGCCCTCCCACTTGTAGAAGATGTGATCGTTGATGCGGACAGTCCTGTATTTAACCTCGGCCCATTCGGGCTGGACATAGTCGGCATGATAGTGAGTTGCGCCTTCAGTGGGGTCATAAGTGCGCTCTGTCATCGCGCCGTAGGCTGCGAGGACCGCGGTCTCCCATGCTTTTTCTTCGGTTGGTTTGTCGGATTTGCCGTCGCAGTAGTAGCTGAACTGGCACATGTTCCGGATTGGAAAGTTGGTTTTCCAAGAATAGGTAGGGCCCTGCTTTACCACAGAGCAGATGTCGTTGGGGAACCGGGTGTCTTCCACCCGGTTCAACACAACGTGGGCTACGGCGGACTGTCCGACGAAAGGTTCGCCTCTGGACTCAAAGTAGACCGCCGTAGCGAGACAGATTAAAGCTGCATCAAGCATCTTTCTTCTTCTTGTTTCGTTGCCACTTCCGCTGGTAAGCGTTGACCTTGTCTCGGTTATGCTCCTTCCAATAGGCCCGGGCATATGCCGCTGAAGCGAACTTCCGCTGCTTACCCGTCAGGCGCTCCCCCGAGTATATGCAATATTTCCGCTTCCATCTCCTTTTTTTCACCACATTTGCTTTAGCCTTCACGACGGGCTCAAGAGCTTTCGCCATTTCTTCGGGGTTTTGCATGAGCGGCTTATGCTCACCAAGGGTCTTCTTAGCCGTGAGGTTGTCGATCTCAATCTGACAAAGCACAGACAGAGCGGTGACAGTTTTGACACTGGTTGGCGGCGTGTCCCCAAATTCGCTTGCCATTTGGTCGATGGCGTCGAAAAGATGTTTTAGATAAGACATTCAAGTCTCCCGTATAAGAGTTGATAGAAATTATCCCATACTACAGCTAAAAAAAGATGTCAACTGAATTGACATACTTTATTCAGTCGTCAGGATGCGTGTCTTTTATAGATATCCCACATAATCCGGAGCTGACCACTGATGGTCCGCCCTTCTTGGCGAGCTATCTTGCGAATCTGTTCGTACACCTCGATGGGTACGAGCACAGATTTCCATTTAGATGTATCCATTTACACCTCCTGTAAGGGAATATATAGGACAAGTGATAGAGATACAAGAGAAAAAGGGCCCCAAGTCGAGCTCGGGGCCAGTTTAGGGAGGAAAACCATGAAAAAGTTCAGCTTGCTTCGCCCCAACTTGGGCCGATCTCAACGTCACATTTACTTGGTATCTCCAACGGTACAGCATTTTCCATAATTTTAGCAATAGCATTCGCATCTTCACGATTTTTCACGGACATGGCGATCTCATCGTGAATTTGCACCAAGGGCAGGCGTCCCTGTTCATAAATATTCACCATGGCCTGCTTGGTCATGTCCGCAGCCGACGCTTGGATGAGCCGGTTGAGTGCTTTGTAGGTGTATGCTCGTTTCAGCCGGGTGGTCTCGCCGTACTCTTTGAGCGCATCTTGGTACGGCAGCGCCTTGTGCATGGCAAAGGTCGCGGGCTCCCAGAGATCGAACCGGCATTTGCGGCCCAGTATCGAGCGGACAGAGCCGCTTGAGCCCCGGCTGTTGAGGCTGTTCATCACGCCATTCATTAGTCCTTTAACAAATGGGACGCGGTCGTGGTATTGGCCGACTAGCCCTTTGGCTTCATCTACATCAATGTCGAGCTGGTCAGACAGCTTGTTCACGCCCATGCCGTACATCATGCCCAGATTGATTGTCTTGGCCTGCTTGCGAGGAATGTTAGCCATCTCTGCCACCATGGTGTGGAAGTCCATGTCTGGGTCCTCGCGGTAAGCGGTGACGAACTCCTCAACTCCTGCCATCTGTGCGCCGCGGGACCGGCCATACACGTAAGCGTAGTGGACCAAGATCCGCGGTTCCTGCTGCGAGAAGTCAATCGCCGCCCACTGCTCGCCTTCTTCCGGCAGGAACAGGCTGCGTATCATGGGGCCGAGCTCAGGATCGCGGGCCGGGATTTGTTGCAGGTTAGGATTGGACATGGATATACGGCCCGAAACGGTGCCGCCGTCATCCGATCTGATCTGGTTGATGTGCCCGTGGATGCGTCCATCTGCGTGACAGTGCTTCATAATGGTGTTGATGAAGGTGCCGCTGGTCTTGTTTAGGTTGCGGGCCCGGACGATTAGTTGTGCGAGCTCGTGCGGGTGGTCGGCTAGAAACGATTTGGTGAAGGACGGGGCGTTCTTTTCTGTGCGCGG
>FUFK010055877.1_pt1 | contig 30192 bp, 25 predicted proteins | sample 1021851 | NCBI WGS metagenome assembly FUFK01 (sample SAMEA51879418, study PRJEB19060) | metagenome | reverse complement strand
AGTAGATCAATCTGATAGAAAAGTGCCTTATAATTTAAGACAAAGCGGACCAACAAAAGTTGAAATGTTAATTTCAACACGTGTAAGAAAATCACCATATTGGCATTTATCAATGCAAGCTGGTTGTTGGAGAGCAACTGTATACAATCGTATTTATCATCCAAGAGGCTATGTAAAACCTGAAGATGGTGGTGCAATGGTCGAGTACGATGCAATTGTTAATCATGTAACAATGTGGAATGTTGCTGTTGAAAGACAAATTAGAGTAAAGGGTCCTGATGCAGAAAAATTTGTAGACTATGTAATTACAAGAGATGCTACAAAAATCTCTCCAATGAGAGCAAGATATGTAATTCTTTGTAATGCGTATGGCGGCGTGTTAAATGATCCTATACTTTTAAGAATATCAAAAGACGAATTTTGGTTCAGTTTATCTGATAGTGATATAGGACTTTATTTACAAGGGGTTAACTCTGATGAGAGATTTAATGTAGAAATAGATGAAATAGATGTAAGTCCGGTTCAAATTCAAGGACCAAAGTCAAAGGCATTAATGAAAGATTTATGTGGTGATCAAGTTGATTTCGATAATATGCCTTTCTATGGTTTAGCTGAAGCTAAGGTTGGGGGAAGAAGTTGTGTGATATCTCAATCAGGGTTTTCTGGTGAGGCCGGATATGAGATATATTTAAGAGAATGCACTTTGTATGCAGAGGATATGTGGAATGCAGTTCTTGAAGCAGGAAAAAAACATAGCCTAATGGTTATTGCACCTGCACACCACAGAAGAATTCAAGCTGGAATTCTTTCTTGGGGTCAAGATATGGACAATCAACACAATCCATTCCAATGTAATTTAGGTTATCAAGTTTCATTATCCGGTAAAGGTGAATGGAATAAAAAAGCTGACTATGTTGGAAAAAAAGCCCTTGAAAAAATGAAAGCTGATTTAAAAGCTGGACATAAACCTTATAAACTTCAATTGGTTGGATTAGAATTAGGTGGAAAGCCAATTGAGGAATACGCTCCTGATTTTTGGTTAATTTCAGATGAAGGTGGTGGAGAGCCAATTGGGTTTATTACTTCGCCTTGGTATCACCCTGAAAAAAAACAAAATATTGCAATGGGTTATGTGCCATTCGATGGGACACTAAATGCTAATGGTTTTCCTAAAGGAAAGCTAGGAACTAAATTTAAGGTACACTTGCCTGAAAAATATTCTGAAACTCCAGGCAAACCTGTAGATGCAGTAGTTGTTGATATACCATTTAAAGAGTCTTACAACGCGAATACAAGAGAAGTTGTAAAAGGTTAAATAATTATGTGGGAGGAGATTAACTCCTCCCCTAAATCTGATGCTAGCACAATTTCTAGAGATTTTTTTTAAATCGTTAAAATTAGATAGAAGCTTATACAAAGATAATAAATACTTTGGAGAAGCTGCAATATATTTTGCCGGTCTTGTAATGATACTTGATGGAGTTGCAGGAGCCGTAGCGGCAAATTCAATAATAAAAACATCAATAGGCATATCTGGTTTGACAGCTTTACTAACATGGTTTGTTTGGGCAATTTTTATTTTTGTAATAGGAGTAAAAATCTTTCCGGACAAAGGCAGCAGAGTTCCATTTAAAAAAGTATTAATTGCTGTAGGGTACGCTCACGCACCAGGTTTAATAAGATTTTTTGCAGTTACACCAGACTTAGTTTTGCCTATTATTTTTCTTACACAGTTTTGGATATTTGCTTCTTTAATTATATCTACAAAACAAATATTAAATTTAAAGTCTAATTTAAAATCTTTTGGAGTAGTGTTTTTATCTTTTCTTATAATTGCTTTTCTCTCAATAACATTCATTATAAATAGAATGAACTCAATTCCAGTCAGCAATATTAGTTAAAGAGGAAATACAGTCTTTGAGGTTCTGCAAGATTTACACAACTTATATCCTGTCATAATTAAATTTTGCGTAACGCTTTCATCTTCTTTATGACATTCTTCACAAATCTCGTCTAAATCTTTTAAATTTTTCTCTAAAAAATCATCTTTTATTTTATCAGTCATTATCTGTTAAACCAGCTCCCGCAGTTCTTGATTTAGACTCCTCGCTTTCCTCAACATAAGTTTTAATTGAAAGTTTATGCATTTCTAACCAATCATCCTCGGAGAAGTTATTTTTATTATCTAAAAATTTAATATTTATTTTGTCTGATTTTTCTAAAATATCTCCACTTAAATAATTAGAATAAATAGATTCATTAAAATTAAACAAAAACTCTTTATTGTCCATTTTTAAGAATATTCTTTTACCNATAATNTCTGACGCCCTACTCAAAAAAGATAAAAATATGAGAGGAAAAGCTATTTTATTAATTTCAATTTCATTAAATTTTAAAATTACNGGTGATTGATCATAAAAATTTAACCCACAAAGTATNGGACAATAATATCCTTTTGCTGTATTTGAAGGTGAAATTTCTCCAATATTTTCAAAGTTACTAATATTATAAATTTTAAAGTATTGGTTAAGATTTTTAAGTCCTGGCAAACCAAACATTTCAAGTAATCTTATATTTTTTCCAACTTCCTCAGAAATACCCCATGAAAAACCTTTAGCCTTAGTTGCTCTTTTAATTGTAGTTTCTATTTCGCTATAACTTCTCATACGAAATTAATTATACATCCAATAATTATCAAAATTTGAGAGTTCTGATGGCAAAGGTGCGCCCTGAAACATGCAAATACGTAACCACTTGTCTGATCTAGGATCAAATTTTATTGCACCAAAAAAAGACAACTTAAGCCTTAACATATCAATAGGCATTAATTTAGAACCAATTGTATTATCTTGAATTTCTGCATAAGGACATTTTTCAGAAATAAATACTCTTCTTACTACATGTCTTAAATGATTATTATCCAATAAAAATTTTCCAATTTTGGAACTATTTTTTTTTGTGAATACTATGTCATAAAGCTTTTTGATATCTCTTGCGATAGCAAGTGGTTGTTCTAAATTTGATCCATCATCGATATACCTATCCCCTATTCTTGGCTCCTCTTTATTTTTTGAAATAAACCAGAAATTTTTATTATTTTCTTCCTTACTAAAATCAATTTTCAAAATTTCAGAGTAATTCTTTTCAATTATATTTCTTAAATCCTCGATAGTTCTTTCAACAGGAATATTGAAGTATTTTTCTTCATTTGAACTCATTTTAGATACTAAAGGATCTACTATTTTATCATATGGCTCCATCATCATAGAAACAATATACTCAATACACTCATCATTTAAATTCTCCTCAGCCCACATATAAATATTATTAAATTGATAAGAATTTTCAAATTTAAACTCATCTTTCATAAATTTTATAAATTTTTTTAAATCAAATATTAAATTTTTAATTTTTTCTTTTTGAAATTCACTGTCAGTATGCCAGCTGGTGATATTTTTTAGTGATTTAATTAAACACTGATAAAAAATATCTAAATCATTTTTAGAAACTTTTTCTATTTCTCTTATTTTTTTTAAAACTGTTTCTCTAGCAGTTATCCAGTTATTAAGTAAAGTGGGATGGTTTACTATAAATGGTGCCATGCCAAGTCCTGTAGAATTTCCTATACCTAAAGTTCTGCAGATATTGTTATCTAGTTCAACAGCGTTTTTAGGACTTATACTTTTTGCAATATGGTTAACTTGGTCAAATGTAAATTGTCTAACTAAATAAACCAACATCATCTCTAGTCTAAATGGCCCACAAATTTCATCCCTATTTTTAATCCTAAATCTATCAGCTAAACCAAATTTACCAGATCCATAGACTGCAGTGGTTCTATAAAGATAACCAACTTTAGATATAAATTCTTTATCTGGTTGTTGACCTTTCGATAAATTTTCAACTACATGATTAAACAACCTTACAGATTTATTAGCTCTTGATAGGGTTAGTTCTTTGTAAGATAGCCTTCCGACCTCTTGTTTAGGGACATTATTACTAAGTCTATCAACATCTTCTTTTGTTGGAATTCCATCAAATAGAGTAAATGCAGCATCCCATTTAGTGGCAATAACTCTATCTGATCTTTCATCATCCTTAATTTCATTTGCAAAACAAATTAAAGAATAAGTTTTTTTTTCTTTAGTGAAAGAATAAATTGCTCTTCCAAATCCTTTGTCATTTAATTGAAATAGGTCTCTANTATATTTCCAATCTTTAAACTCTTTTAAGAAAGATCTCAAAAAAGAGAGTTTTGATTGATGAAAAGAACCAAGTTTAGACAACTTCATCAGGAATTTAGGGTCTCTTAACTTAATTTCCATTAATTAATTCCTTTATAAAAATTAAACCAATTGTTTCCTAAAATATCATTTACTTCATTTTCATTAAAACCTATTTTTTTCAATCCTTTTTCTAAATTATTAAACCCTCTTGCATCAATAAACCATTCAGGTTGATTAGGAAATTCTGGTTTACTTTTGCTTCCCTCGCCATAATTTTTTGTTTTACTCCACGTTCCATTCCTCATCCACTCAACGATACTATCTGGTTGATTCAAACAAAGATCAGAACCAATGCCTATATTTTTTACTCCCATTATTTCAACAGTTTTTGCAACCATTTCACAAAAACTATCTAATTTACAATTCGTTCCATCTTTTAGATGATGTGCATACAAAGAAAGCCCAAGCATTCCTCCACTGTTTGATAAATGTTTTAAAAGTGTTTCAGATTTATTTCTTAAAGCACTATGCCAAAAAGACGGATTAGCATGAGTAATCGCAATTGGTTTTTCGCTAATGTCTATAGCATCTAATGTACTTTTTTCACCTGAATGCGACATATCAATAACTATTCCAATTCGATTCATTTCTTTTATAGCTTCTCTTCCAAAATTTGTCACACCAGAATCGTTTTTTTCATAACATCCTGTAGCCAAAAGAGATTGGTTATTATAAGTAAGTTGCATAAATCTGCATCCATGATGATGAACTTTCTCAATTAAGTTAATATCATCCTCAATTGGAGAACAGTTTTGAAAACCAAAAAATATTGCAGTTTTATTTTCTGACTTAGCCTTTATAATATCTTCAAAAGTTTTTCCCAAAAATATTAGATCTGAATTTTCATTAAATAAGTTTTCCCATTCTTTCAATTTAATTAAAAATTCATCATAGTCTTCATGATATACCACTGTTGCATGTACTGCGTTCAGTCCAGCATCTCTGTTGATTTTAAAAATATCTCTTGACCAGTTGCAATATTGAAGATTATCAATTCGATAATTCATATTAAAAACACATTATAATTATTACAAATTTTGTCGACTAGTTTTAATTTTAAGACTATATTGATTATATTAATTCAAAAACTTAGCATGAAAAAGAAAAGATATAGTCACAGAGTATCCATTGTAATGGGAAGCAAATCTGACTATTCCACAATGAAATTATGTGAAAAAACTCTTAAAATACTCAAAGTTAATTATGAAACTTATATTGTTTCTGCTCACAGAACACCTGAGAGAATGTTCAATTATGCAAAATCAGCAGAGTCNAGAAACATTAATGTTATTATTGCAGGCGCAGGAGGATCTGCACATTTACCTGGCATGATTGCTGCATTAACAAGAATACCAGTAATAGGCGTTCCTATTGAAAGTAAAAAACTAAAAGGTCTAGATAGTCTTTTATCTATAGCCCAAATGCCCAAAGGTATTCCGGTTGGAACAGTTGCCATAGGAACTGATGGTGCCATAAATGCTGCATTGTATGCAGCATCTATAATTTCTAATTTTGATCCTAAAATTAAAAACAGCTTAATAAAATGGAGATCTAAACAATCCAAATCTGTTAAGAAAAAACCAAATTAAATGAAAAATCCTATTTTAGGAATTATAGGTGGAGGTCAACTTGGAAGTTTGCTGTCAGTAGCTGCTAACAAAATTGGCATTAAAACTGTTATTTTAAGCGATGATGAGAATGCGCCAGCTAAAAACTTTACGGAAAAATTCATATATGGAAAATATGATAACAAATCAATTACTCAGGAATTTATCGATAGTGTCGATTTAGTTACTTACGAATTTGAAAATATTCCATTTCATATTCTTCAAAGTATAAATAATGAAAAAACAGTTTTGCCTAAACCTGAGATTAATAATTTAATCCAAAATAGATTGACAGAGAAAAATTTTCTCAATGATATAAATATTCAAACTACCCAATATGTTTCTATAAAACATATAGACGAATTAAAAGAAAATGAAAATTTTTTGCCAGGATTGCTAAAAACAACTACATTAGGATATGATGGGAAGGGTCAATACAAATTAAATAGCAAAAAGGATATATCTAATGAAATAGATTTTTCTAAAGAATACATATTAGAAAAATTCATTAATTTAAAAAAAGAAATATCTGTTATCATTACAAGATTTGGTAATCAAAAATATGAAATATATGAACCAATTGAAAATGTTCATGAAGACCAAATTTTAAAGCACTCTAAAATCCCTGCANATGTTTCGAAAGNAATTATAATTAAATCCACTGAGTGGTCAAAAAAAATTGTAGAGGATTTAGATTATATTGGAACATTATGTGTAGAGTTTTTTATTGACAAAAATGATAATTTATATGCTAACGAAATAGCTCCCAGAGTTCATAACTCAGGACATTTGACAATTAATTCTCACAATATAAGTCAATTTGAAAATCATGTTAGAGCTGTATGTGGTTTAGAAAAAATTAAAACAAAGAAAATATATAATGCCAAAATGATAAATTTAATAGGTGATGATATTTTAATATATAGAGACAAAAAATTTTCTGAGAACGAATTCTTTTTTGACTATCTTAAAAAAGATATAAAAAATAAAAGAAAAATGGGTCATGTAACAATCATTGAAAAATAATATCTTAAATTTGTTGAATTAATGAGGCGCTATTATTTGTTGGTTTATTGACATCCTTAGATATTTCGTGAAAAGTCAAACTTACTTTGTTACACTCTTTTAAAAAAGTTGAACCAAAATGTTCGATGTTTAAATATTTATCTATATCTTTTTCATAAAGTATTACTGGTTGTCTATGGTGAATTTCTGAAATATTTTGGCTTGCCTCCTCAGTTATCATGCAAAATTGGCCTTCATCGTAAATTGCAGCTATAAAAATTGTCTTTTTATCATTTCTGAAAAAATAATATGGAATTTTGTTATCTTTTGTTCTTTTCCATTCATAGAAGCCATCGGCAACAACTACACATCTTTGCGTTTTAATAAGTTTTTTAAATGAGACCTTTTCATCGATTGTTTCTAATCTTGCATTTATCAAAGCTTTAAAGTCTTTCTGTTTTGCCCAGGATGGAATAATTCCCCATTTAAGATTTTCAACAGTATTGCCGTTTTTATATTTCTTGACCACAGGAAGATTTTGATATGGATGTGCATTATAATTATCACTGTCTTGAACATTAATCGCAGTTTTCACGATATTTTTTGTTTTTGTAACAGCATTCGTAACTACGTATCTTCCACACATATATTTAATATTGGTTTAATTTGTTTTTCGATTATATGTTCTTCAAAATGATTAAATCAATAGAAAATAACTTTGATAACCCACAGGTAAATGAGCTTCTAAGAATTCATTTTATTGAATTAAGATCTGTATCGCCAGAAGGCAGTTCACATGTGTTAGATGTGCAAGGTTTGAGAGTTCCCAGTATAAAATTTTGGAGTTTATGGGAGAATAATGATTTAATTGGATGCGGAGCTTTAAAAACCCTTTCAGAAGAACATGGGGAATTTAAGTCAATAAGGGTTGCCGACAAATTTAGGAAAAAAAGATATGGAGAGAAAATTATCATACATTTAATAGATAAATCAAAAAAAATTGGAATTAAAAAATTAAGTGTTGAAACAGGCGCTGGAGAATTTTTTGCCCCAGCAAGAAAATTATTTAAAAATTTTGGATTCAAAAAATGCAAACCTTTTGCACATTACAAAGAGGATCCAAATTCGTGTTATTATAGTTTAAATTTATAATTTCATGAAAAAAAATTTGACCAAACCTTATATACTTTATGTTGCAGAGGTTATTTATTTGGCAATAAGTGAAATTAAAAGTAAAGAGCAAAATATAAGTAATATTGATGCTATGGAAAGATTCATGGGTTCACCATTATATGAAAAAATAAGTAGTGGTAAGTATCATGATGATTGGTTTGAAGAGTTAAAAAAAAATAATTATATTGATAATAATTCTGGAGAAAAAATTTCTACCGAAGTAATTCGGCTTTTAAATCTTCAAAAAGAAGCAATGATGAAGCAATTAATTAAATTTCCTGATTTATACTATGCAAAAAGCCATTTTCCTTTAGATATTTCTCAAAGAGCTATTAACCATCTGTGGAGAGTGTGTGAAAGTTACGAGTTGTGGTGTAATGAAACAAAGAATACTAAGTTAATAAAATTAAACATAATTGAATAANTTTATGAATCAAATTTCCAAATTTATCGACTCCACTTTACTAGATTTAGGAAGACAATTTAAACTATCTTATTTACCACCTTTAATGATTTATCTTGCAGCTGGAATTTCAGGTTTAACAGGAATAGTGGGTACATTTTTTGTTAAAGATTATCTAAATTTATCAGCAGCNTTTCTTGCTGGGCTAGGGTTTTGGGCTGGTATTCCTTGGGCACTAAAAATGCCATTAGGTCATTTAGTAGATCTAATTTGGAACAAAAAAAATTATATGGTTTATGTAGGAGCTACACTAATTGGTTTAAGCTTATTGATAATGTATGGATTAATTATCCATACNGAATGGATGTCCACAATTCTAAAAGTAGANACTTGGTTTGTAATAAGTGTTCTTTTAGCTCCCATTGGNTATGTGGTTCAAGATGTTGTTGCAGATGCAATGACAGTAGAAGCTGTTCCAATTGTTAATGAAGAAGGTCAAAAATTTTCACAAAATCAGATTAAAACAATGCATACTACAATGCAAACACTTGGAAGATTTGCAATTATAGGTGGTACTGTTCTAGTTGCTTTAGTAAATGTAATCTTATTTAAAGGCGTAGATAGTTTAGAGCAAGTGGACAAAATAGAGCTCTATGGATCAATTTATATTTATGCACTAGTAATACCATTTGTTTCAATTTTAGGAGTAATTTTTGCTAACTATCTTAAAAATAAAAAAAAAAATAAATTAATTGGTCAGGGTTTAGTCGGTAACGAAGATAATTACGAACATGAAAAAACAGAGATTAATTGGTGGATTTTAGGTGGTAGTTTAATTTTTGTAATTTTTACACTCAGCGTTGGTTCCTTCGGAGTTCCTTTTGCTCAAGAAATAGTTTTTTTAGGATCTATGGTAATTATTTTGTTCCTGATGAGTAAACTGATAAAAGAACTGCCTCAAAATTTAAGATCTACGATTGTCGGGACGGCTGTGATTATATTCGTATTTAGAGCAATGCCAGGTCCAGGTCCAGGACTATCTTGGTTCGAAATAGATGAGCTTAAATTTAACGAGCAGTTTTTTTCTATATTATCATTACTAGCTTCGGTCTTAACATTGTTAGGAATTATTTTACTTAGACCTTTTATGTCAAATAATTCAATAGCAAAAATTATTGTAGTTTTGTCAATTGCTGGTGCAATATTGTTTTTGCCAAGTGTTGGGATGTATTACGGATTTCACAATTGGACTTCATCAATAACAAATGGAATTGTTGATGCTAAATTTATTGCACTAATTAATACAGCTTTAGAGTCACCTTTAGGTCAGGTCTCAATGATACCTTTACTAGCATGGATTGCTAAAAATGCNCCTTCGCACTTAAAAGCTACTTTTTTTGCAGTTTTTGCGTCTTTTACAAATTTGGCGCTATCAGCAAGTGCTTTAGGAACAAAATANTTAAATGAAATTTACACAATTACTCGTGAAGTCAAAGATAAANTGACTAATGCAATATTGACGACTGCTGACTACTCAGAATTGGGAATATTATTAATAACTGTAACATTGCTGACTTTAATTTTACCAATTTTATTCGTATTTATTATTCAAAAAACAAGATTTAAAACTTTAGAATAGTTTCTAGATACATTTATAGCCATATTCTAGTGAAGCATCAGTTATTGAGTGGTACATAGATTCCCCAAAACTACGAAGTGAAAAAATTCTAGCTTTTTCAGGATCATCTTCAACCATATCAACTAAAAAAGATATTCCGTTATATGATGAGTTGATGCACATATTTTTACTAAATATATTGAAATTAAACGGACAACCTTTTTTTAAAACCTCTTTAACATTAGGTCCTTCTATTTCTATAATTGCTTTTGAGTGTGAGAGATCTGTAACAGCAAAGTCGCTATCATTAAAATTTTTTAAAATTTCACTAAAAAGTTCTTTTTTTTTGGAAACAACAAGCCAATTGTTTGGTGAATTCCACAATATTCTTAAATTTTCATTTGCGACAACTTTTTGTGCTTCATTAACAAATTGCAAATTATTAAGTTTTATATCATTTATTTTAATTGAAGAATTTTTGTACTGAACTATTTGAACAATTAATAAATTTTTTAACTCAGAAATTTTCAATAATTCATTTTCAGTTTTATTTTCAAAATTTCCATAAGAGCCCTCTGAATGAATGTTCTGCAAAGGTGATATCATCGTCATGATCTAACTCTCTTTCCTTCAGGATCTACATAATGAGAAGAGACAATCTCTACAGGTATCGTTTTGTTTTTTAAAGGTGACATAGCAAAGAGTTTTTGTCCTATCATATTTTTACCATCTTTAATTATTGCTAAAGAAAATGGGTTATCATATTCAACACTCCAACATGAAGCCGAAACATGACCTAATTTTGGATTAGGTAATTTTGCTTTGGGATCTTTTACTATGTAAGATCCCTCGGGTATACTTGTAGTTTTATCAATTGGAACTACACCAACTAATTTTTCTCTATCCGTAGATGTAAAGGCAGATCTGTTTAAAGATCTTTTACCTATAAAATCTTTTTTCTTACTAACTAGCCCTTCTAAAGATGCATCATAAGGGATTGTTCTTCCATCTAATTCAGATCCCGCAACATGACCCATCTCTATTCTTAGAGTTGATAAAGCTTCAGTTCCATATGGTTGTATTTGAAATTCTTTTCCAACTTCCATGATTTTTTCCCACATGAAATATCCGTTATCAGATTCAACGTTAATCTCATATGCTAACTCACCAGAAAACGAAATTCTGTAAATTTTTGCAGGAACTCCAAATAAATCAGCCTCTTTATAACCCATAAATGGCAAACCTTCGTTTGAAACATCTAAATTAGGGAATAATTTCATTAATAATTTTCTAGAATTAGGTCCTGCGATTGCTGCACCTGCCCATTGCTCTGTGGTTGATACAACGTTTACATTTAATTCTGGCCACACTAGTTGTAAATAATATTCTAAATGAGATAGAACATTTGCTGCTTGAGCTGTTGTAGTTGTCATGTGATAATGATTTTCGGAAATCCTTGTTGTTGTTCCATCATCCATTACAATTCCATCTTCTCTTAACATTACACCGTATCTTGCTTTACCTACTGGAAGTTTAAGCCAAGCGTTAGTATAAACTCTATTTAAAAATTCTGCTGCATCTGGTCCTTTAACATCTATTTTACCTAATGTTGTAACATCACATACNCCTACATTTTGTCTTACATTCTTTGCCTCTCTTTTTGATGCTTCAAATAACCCTTCATTTCCTTGCTTGTAATATCTTGGTCTTAACCAAACCCCTGCATCAACAAATACTGCATTATTTTTTTCATGCCATGAATGCATAGGTGATTTTCTTGTTGGTTTAGAATGTTTGCCAACTTCTCTTCCTACGATTGCTCCAATTGAAACTGGGGTATAAGGAGGTCTAAAAGTAGTATGTCCTACTTGTGGAACAACTTTATTCTCAATATCAGAAACTAATTGTAATCCATTTAAATTACTCGTTTTTCCTTGGTCCGTAGCCATACCAAGCGTTGTATATCTTTTTACATGCTCGATAGATCTGAAACCTTCTCTTAGAGCTAGCTCAATATCAGAAACCGCTACGTCATTTTGAAAATCTAAAAACCTTTTATAAGATTTACCTTTTGGTAAAGGAACACACCAAAATTTGTCATGATCTGTTGATTTTTTTTCTACTACTGTCGGTACTGAAATTTTATTATTTTTTTCAGTTATTTTATTTGAAACGTCAAAACCTTTGTCAAAAGCATCTTTAATTGTTTCCTCTAATGTAAATATTCCATTTGCTGACCCAATTGTATTTTCTTGTTGTTTAGATTTATCTGGTACAAATGCATCAATTTTTTCGTTAAATTTAGATTTGTTTCCTGACTGTGATGCTAAATGAATAGATGGTGTCCAAAAACCTGATACACAGATACAATCACATTNTATATTTTCTATGTTAAATAATTCTTTTTTATCATCAGATATTTTAGCNATATCTGCTGATTTAACTTTTTTATAGCCTTTTGCAGCAACAACTACATAGGAGAACTTAATTTCAATATTTAAATTTTTTGCCTCAGTTATAATATCTGAAGAAGGATTNCTTCTTGTATCCAATATGATTGGATTTACTCCGTTTTTTTTAAATTCAATTGCAGTTTCATAACCACTNTCATTGTTTGTGAAAATTAAAGGTTTTTTTCCAACTAATACGCCGTAAACTTTCATATACTCTTTNGCAGCTGACGATAACATAACNCCAGGAGTATCATTNTTTCCAAAAACTANAGGTCTTTCAATTGAACCTGATGAAATNAATACTTCATTTGCTCTTATNTACCACAAACGTTGTTTAGGNAGATATTTTTGAGTTTTTGGCAAGTGATCACTAANACGCTCNGACATTACTAACATATTGTGATCATAGTAACCAAAAACTTGCGATCTATTTTTTACTGTAACATTAGGCATGGACTTTAGTTCTGCTATAATTTTTTCTGTCCACTCAACACCTGTTTGGTTTCCNATATTTACATCACTTGTTAATAAGCTACCTCCAAATCTTGGTTTNTCCTCAGCCAATATTACTCGGGCTCCGTTCTTGGCAGCGGCATAAGCACTTGCTAAACCTGAAGGNCCAGATCCTGTTATTAATAAATCACAATACTCATATTTATGCTCATATCTTTCTTTATCATGTTTGATAGAGGCTTCTCCAAATCCAGCCGCCATTCGAATAAAAGGTTCATATATTTTATACCAAAAGCTAGGAGGCCACATAAATGTTTTGTAATAAAAACCAGCTGGAAAAAACATTTTTAAGAAATTATTTATCGCCCCAATATCAAAATTTACACTAGGCCAACAATTAACACTCTTAACCTCTAGCCCTTCAAAAATTTCTTGTTCTGTTGCTCTTATATTTGGATCTCTCTCATTATTTCTATCTAACTGNAGAATTGCATAGGGCTCATCAACGCCAACTCCAAAAAAACCCCTAGGTCTGTGATATTTAAAACTTCTACCTACTAAATGAACTCCATTCGCTATTAAGGCAGATGCGATAGTATCTCCCTCGAAACCAAAATATTTTTTGCCATTAAACTTAAACGAGATTTTTTTTTCTCTATTGACCATTCCAACATTATCTAATCTAAAATCCTGGGACATTATTCTATTGCTTCGTTTGCTTTATAAGTTTTAAAAATTTCGTGAGTTGATGTATCTCTCTCAACTTTAATCCATTGTCTACATCCAGAAATATGATGCCATAATTCTAAATGTTTTCCTCTTGGACTTTTTCTTAAGTATACAAAATTATCCCATTCTTGATCGCTTATTTCTTTATTTAGTTCAGGACGCTTTACTGTTGCATCTCCGCCATAAGCAAATTCATTCTGAGATCTAAGTCCACAATGTGGACAGTTGATATATAACATTTATGATATCCAGGTTTTAGTTCCTAGGCCTTTTTCATCAATTAAATTTCCAGTGCTAAATCTGTTGAGGCTGTAACCAGCATTTAAATCATGAACTCTGTCTTGAGCAATTGTATGTGCAAAAGTCCATCCGGAAGCTGGAGTTGCTTTAAATCCACCATAGCACCAACCACAATTTAAATATAATCCGTTAATATGTGTTTTATCTATAATTGGTGAACCATCCATGGACATATCCATTATTCCACCCCAAGTTCTTAACATTTTTAATTTGCTAAGAAATGGAAACATCGCAATCCCTTCTGTTAAAACATGTTGAAGAGTTGGNAAGTTTCCTCTTTGAGAATAACTATTATATCCATCTAAGTCTCCACCCATAACCATTTCCCCTTTATCTGATTGGCTACAATAAAAATGTCCTGCACCAAATGTAACAACATGATCAAGCAAAGGTTTAATAGGCTCTGANACACATGCTTGAAGCAAATGAGTTTCAATTGGTAAAGTCATATTTAACATTTCTGCCAAAATATTTGTACTTCCTGCAACACATAAACCAACTTTCTTTGCTTTAATATCTCCTTTAGAAGTTCTTACTCCAAGAATTTTTCCATTTGAGACATCAAATCCCGTAACTTCACAATTTTGAATTATATCAACACCCATGGANTCTGCTTGTCTCGCATAACCCCAGGCAACAGCATCGTGTCTTGCTGTTCCAGCGCTTGGTTGCATCAAGCCTCCAAAAATTGGAAACCTTACATTGTCAGAAAAGTCTGCCATTGGAATTAACTTTTGAACTTCTTCTCTATTTAACAAAACCGCATCAATGCCGTTCAAACGCATCGAATTTCCCCTTCTCGAATAGGCATTCATTTGTGCATCTGAGTGGGCAAGATTAATTATTCCTCTTGGGGAAAACATTACATTGTAATTTAAATCTTGGCTCATCTTTCTCCAAAGATCCATACCAAATTCACTAAACAAACCATTCTCATCATGCATGTAATTAGACCTAATAATTGTAGTATTCCTTCCAACGTTTCCTCCACCTATCCAACCTTTTTCAATGATAGCAACATTTGTAATGTTGTGTTCTTTTGCTAAGTAATATGCGGTTGCTAATCCATGGCCTCCCCCACCAATGATAATTACATCGTATTCTTTTTTAGGTGTTGGGTCTTTCCATGCAACTTCCCAATTTTGATGATCTGAGAATGCATTTTTTATNAGACTAAAAACTGAGTATTTTTGCATTNNATAATTTTATCTAATTAAACTTAAATTTTTTCTTATTTTTTATATATATATTTTTTAGATGTTTAAAATCCTATTAAAAAAGTATAGAAATTTTGCACATTAATTTATTATAGGTTTTAAACCAAATGTCAAAAACAGATATCCAAATTGCAAGAGAAGCAAATATGAAACCAATTCAAGAGATTTTGGATGGAGTTGGTGTTCCAGATAATGCTGAGGCATATAGTCCAATAAGTAGATACATAGCTAAGATCAAACTGGAATATCTTGAAAAATTTAAAAATAAAAAAGACGGAAAATTAATATTAGTTACAGCAATTACTCCTACTCCAGCTGGAGAAGGAAAAACAACTACTTCAGTGGGATTGTCTGATGGATTAAATAAAATAGGTAAAAAATCTATTGTTTGCTTAAGAGAGCCGAGCTTAGGTCCTTCATTTGGAATGAAGGGTGGCGCAGCTGGTGGTGGTTATGCACAAGTTGTTCCTATGGAACAAATAAATCTTCATTTCACAGGTGACTTTCANGCAATCACTTCTGCTCACAATCTNTTATCTGCTTTAATAGATAACCATATTTATTGGGGTAATAAATTAAATATAGATGTNAGAAGAATAGTTTGGAAAAGAGTNCTTGATATGAATGATCGAGCATTAAGATCNATCAATATTAATCTTGGTGGGGTTGCAAATGGTTTCCCNAGAGAAGATGGTTTTGATATCACAGTTGCATCNGAAATCATGGCGATCTTTTGTTTATCTAATGATNTACATGATCTTGAAAATAGAATTGGAAATATAACTGTTGCTTACACAAGAGATAAAAAACCAATTTATGCAAAAGATTTAAATGCACATGGTCCAATGACTGTTTTGTTAAAAGACGCAATTAGACCAAATGTAACTCAAACTTTGGAAAATAATCCCGCAATAATCCATGGAGGTCCTTTCGCTAATATTGCGCATGGTTGTAATTCTGTATTAGCAACTAAGACTGCATTAAAACTATCAGACTATGTTGTTACTGAAGCAGGATTTGGTGCCGATCTAGGTGCTGAAAAATTCTTAGATATAAAATGTAGAAAATCAGGATTAAAACCAAGTTGTGTGGTGATTGTAGCAACTATAAGAGCATTAAAAATGCACGGTGGTGTTAACAAAGATGAACTTAAAAATGAAAATATAGATGCTGTAAAAAAAGGATTGGTGAATTTAGAAAGACATATTGAAAATATTCAAAAATTTGGCTTGCCTGTTACAGTAGCTATTAATCACTTTGTTTTGGATACAGACAAAGAGGTCGATGAAGTTATAAAATTTTGTCAACAAAAAGGTGTAACAGCATCAATATCTAAACATTGGGAAAAAGGTGGAGAAGGAGCAGTAGATTTAGCAAACAATGTTGCTGAACTGTGTGAAAAAGGAAGTGACTTCAAATTTTTATACGATGATAAAATATCATTATTTAAAAAAATTGAGACGATTGCTAAGGAATTGTATAGAGCAAGTGAAGTTGTAGCGGATACTAAAATAAGAGAACAATTAAAAAATTTTGAAGAGACAGGTTACCAATCCTTGCCAATTTGTATTGCAAAGACACAATATAGTTTTTCTACAGACCCTAATTTAAAAGGCGCACCATCCGGACATGTCCTACCAATAAGAGAAGTAAGGTTATCATCAGGAGCAGAATTTATCGTAGTTGTTTGCGGTGCNATAATGACTATGCCTGGGTTACCAAAGGTGCCAGCTGCAGATAAAATAAAAATTAATGATAAAGGTGAAACAGAAGGTTTATTTTAAAAGATAATTTAACCAATTTTCAAGTTCTCGCATTCTAAGATCTTTATTTGATTTTTTATTTTCCTCTGCAATCATAGCTACATGATTGTTTATCTCCTGCTCATCAACAAAAGCTTTATTATTTAACAGACGATCTTTTCTAAAATGAATAAGACTTATCATTTTATCATAAGTAATTTCTGGGTGGTATTGAATTCCCCAAATATCACTTACTCCAGATTTGAAATTGACCCCCATAACTTTATTTATAGGATTTGAAGCNAACAAGATTGAATTTTTAGGTAATTTTACAACNTCATCAAAATTGAATGCTGGNGTNTTAAAAGTTTCANTTTTATTTTTATAAATTGGATGTTGCAATCCATTACTATTGATNTCAATATCATGGGCTATTCCTCTATGAGATCCAGTCATGCATCTTTTTACTTGNCCTCCAGCAACAGTAGCGGCTACCTGAAGACCCCAACAAATTGCTAGTATTTTCTTTATTTTATTTTGACATGATCTCATAAATTCTATTTGTCTTCTTATTTCTAGTGTATCATTATATATATTTAGACTACTTCCTCCCCAGATCATTCCATCAAATTTTTCTAAACCTTTTGCTACTTCTGAAATATTTTTATCAGATGAAGGATTAACTACATCAATTTCTAAATCATTTGTGAAATAACTAATACTATCTTTTAGACTTTCAGTGTGAGTTTTTATTCCACCTTCAGTAAAACTTTGATTTTCCTCTTTAAGATTACCTTCAACTATTAATATCTTTTTCATTTAAACAATTCTCCAGAGATGCTATTTTTGTAAATTATTTTCATATCAGAAATTGTCAATGTTTTGGGGTTAGATGCAGTTGACGGGTCATTCAAAGCCATTTCAGAGAGTTCATCTATATCGAGCTTATTTATATCAATCACATCTGATAATTTATGAGGTATTTCTAATTCTTTTCTTAAATCTAGTATCCATTCTAAGAAAGAATTAAAACTTTTTGATAAATTAAGATAATCACAAATAGAAATAATTCTCTCTTCTATAGCTTCTCTATTGAAAGTTAATACATATGGCATGAATATTGCGTTAGATAATCCATGATGAATATTGAACTTAGCATTTAATGGATGACTTAATGAATGAATGGCACCAAGACCTTTCTGAAAAGCAGTTGAACCCATACTGGCAGCAGCTAACAAATCAGATCTTGCATCAAGGTCATTACCATTATGTACTGCATTTAATAAAGATTTCTTTATTAGTTTCATTCCTTCAATTGCAATTCCATCAGCCATAGGATGAAAGCCTGGTGCACAAAACGCCTCTAAATTATGTGCTANTGCATCCATGCCTGTTGCTCCTGTTAATCNTGGAGAAAGATCTTTTGTTAAAATTGGGTCTAAAATAACTATTGATGGTAAAAATTTTGGATGGAAAATTATTTTTTTAACTCCAGTTTCTTTATTTATTATCGCAGAAGCTCTCCCTGTTTCTGAACCAGTTCCTGCTGTGGTTGGGATAGCAATTATAGGGGGTATATTTTCATTATTTGCTCTTTTCCAATAATCTCCAATATCCTCAAAGTCCCATATAGGTCTTGTTTGTGCAGACATAAATGCAATTGCTTTTCCCACATCAAGTCCNCTTCCACCTCCAAAAGCAATTACCCCATCGCAATTATTTTTCTTAAATTCTTTAACACCTTCTTCAACATTCTCACCAAAAGGATTTCCTGAAAAATCAGAGAACACTACTATATTATCAATTTTATTTTTAATTTTTGAAATTACTTCTTTAACCATTGGTAAGTTTATCAAATCCTTATCGGTCACAAATAAAGGATTTTGAATTTTTAAATTTGAACAGGCCAAATAAAGATCTTTTATTCTATCTTTGCCAACCCAGATAGTAGTAGGATAATTCCAATTATAATTACTCATATTTATTCTCTAAAATTAAATCTAAAAATAAGGATGCAGTCCATGAAAAGTTGGTTGCNCCNAATCCTTTTCCAGTTTTGCAACTAAANTATTCATTAAAACCTTTTTGTTTTACAAGATNNATTGTTTTCTTTTTGATTTGATTTGCAAATNTANTATCTTTATTNTTNANTCCTTGNTAGATAATCCANTTACAGTTNATCCANACTGGNCCTCGCCAATATCTTTTTTCTTCAAATTTTCGATGATNTGATTTTATACTTGAAAAAAAATATTTTTCTTNATTGCTATGTTTTTTTAANTTTTTGATAATNTTATTNTTTAATTTTTTATCTNTTAAATCAGCAAATAAAATAAAATAATNTGTGATAGATGGGATNGTTATTTTTTTTTTATTTTTNAAATCAANATTAANAAAACTATTATTNTTTTTATTATANAGTTTAACAATTTTTTTCTCAGANCTTNAAATATACGTTTCTATTTCATTACTTTTCAAATCAAACATTTTTAATAGTTTAACAAGATCTTTATTTGCCCTCAAAAATATNGAATTNAATCCAACATCAACAACATTAAATAATGAAGCTTTGAAAAGTTTGTTTGGATTATAATTNTTTTTTCTNAAGTGATTTTTNATTGTTACATATCTATCATAATCTATNTCTANAGGTCNGTATTCAGGGTTAACCACTTTGTTATCACCNCTTTTNTATTTNAAATTNTTTGGAATTTTTACTTTACTCATNGNATNATCCCATAGAGGTGAATTNTCATATCCACTCTCCCATGGATGTAAAATTGAGACTAATCCTGAATTATTTGGGTCTCTAAATTTAATGAACCATTTGTGATATTTTAAAACACCTTTAATAATTTTTTTAAATTCAGCTTTTTCTTTTTTAATTTTATTTTTATCTAAAATTAACTTTATTATTATTGCCAAAATAGGAGGTTGGGTAATTCCAGATGAATGAATTTTATTTCCACAGGCCCAAACAGAATGGTTTGGATAATAATTAGTATTTAAATCATGAAACAAAATATGAGGTATCATTCCATCTTTCCATTGACCTCTAATAAGTGTATTTAATTCATCTAAAGCATATTTAAGTTTAAAATGTGAATAACCTAAAGCTATAAATCCAGAGTCCCAATTCCATTGAGCTGGGTATAATTTATTATTGGTTGGTAAAGTGTATCCCTTTTTTTTATTACCTAATAACACTTTTTTAGCTGAATTAATAAATTTTTTCATTAACCCTTTACGCTTCCAGCAGTTAGTCCACTTACTAAATATTTTTCAAAATAAACAAAAATAAATAAAACTGGAATAGTGACTACAACAGATCCTGCCATTAAATATTGTCTAGGGGTTTCTGCATCACCACTCAAATATTGTATCGCTCTTGATAAAGTAAATGAATTTGGATTATCTAGAAACATTAAAGAAAACAAGAATTCATTCCATGCAATCATAAATACATAAAGAGCAACTGAAGAAATGGCAGGAATACTTAATGGTAAAATAATTTTTATAATAATTCCAAACCAGTTTAATTTATCCATAATAGCAGCTTCTTCTAATTCCTTAGGTATACTTTTGAAATATCCTTGAAGCATATATATCGCAACTGGCAAAGTAGTTGCTGTATATACTATTAAAAGCCCACCTACATTATTTCTTAACCCTAGCTGACTAAATACGGTATACAAAGGTATTACTAAAACTATAGCAGGAAACATGTAAATAATTAATATTGAAGTAGACAAAAAGTTTTTTCCAAAAAAATTTAGTCTTGCAACTGCATATGCAGCTGGAATAGCAAAAATTAATGTGATTATAACTGTACCAACTGATACAAATGTACTGATAAGTATATATCTTCCAAATTTATAAGTATCAAATATGACAAAGTAAGATTTAAACAGTTCTTTAATATCTTGAGCAAAATTAATACTAAAGTCCAAAGGATTTATAAGCAGTGCAGCTTGTGTTTTAAAGCTTGTAACTATCATCATGTAAAATGGAAATAAAATTACAAATGAAAATAAAACAATTCCAAAAAGAGTTAAAAATTCAAATAAAACTGATTGAGACGAATGCTCAAGTTCTAAGTTTTTTTGATTGTATTTATCAATTTTAAAAGAATAGAAAATAATAATTCCAAATACACCAATATTATACCAAATAGGCATGTTTTGGATGATAAATCCATCAATTAAAGTGAAGAAAGATGCAAATACTATTGATTTTATATAACTATTTAATTTATCTCCAATAACAAGATTAATCAGGGAAATTCCTATACCAAGAGATAATATAATCGCAAAATTAAAATTCTTTAAATCGATACCTTGTAATGTTGATAAAATCTTCCAAATAGAAATTACAGAAAATAAAAAAATTGATGAAATGAATGAATATAATATTAAAGATCTAATTTTCATCTGCCCTCTTCCCTAAAAGTCTAAAATAGACAAACATAAAAATTAAAAGTAGAGCAACAATTACAATAGATACAGCAGAACCCATACCAATATCAGATATTGTAAATCCTTGTTCATAAACATTTATTGGTAAAGTTCTCGTACCAGATGCACCACCAGTAAGTAAAAAAATATCCTCAAACTTATTAAAGTTCCAAATAAATCTTATCATAAATAAAATAGATATAACTGCTGTGATTTGAGGAAGTGTAATACTGACAAATTTTTGGACAGGTCCNGCACCATCTACATCAGCTGCTTCGTATAATTCTTTAGGAATTGCCTGAAGACGAGCTAATATAAAAAGAAAAGCTAAAGGGAAATAACGCCAAATTTCGAAAATAATAACAGTTGTTAATGCTAATCTTAATTTCAAATCAAAACCAAAAAAATTAATAGTTAAATATTTTTGACCTAGTAGGTTTAAAGGCTCCTGAATAACTTGAAAATTTAATAAAAGGTTATTTAAAGTACCGCTGTAAGGATCCAATAATAGTTCCCAAGTATATGCTAAGGCAACAACAGGTCCTACATAAGGAAAAAGAAGTATGCTTCTCATAAATGTTCTTCCAAAAAATTTTTGATTTACAAGCTGAGCTGCTAAAATTCCAAACACTATTGATCCTATTGTCCCAAAAAAAGTATAATAAAATGTCGTCATTAAAAGATCAAAAAATTCGTTTTGAAAAAAAACTTTTTTAAAATTTTTTAATGTGAAGTTGGTATTTAAAAGAATATTGTCTGATTTACCTGATAATTTTGGTTTAATAGACTTAATTTCTTTTTTGTTGATTTTTTCACCCTTCTTATTTTTTAAAATGATTTGAAAATTCTCTTTGTATTTAGCTTTCCAATTCCCAAAATTACAATTAATNATATTTGATTTAAATTGGCATCTTTCATCTAAATTTAGAGGTTCAACGTTCTTTGGGGTTTTATCTTGAAATTTTACATCTCTTATATCCAATATTAACGAGCTGTTTCTTAACTTATAAATTATCTTTATCTCATCTGAGCTATCTTTAATCGATTTAACTATTTTTTTTGCTCTAGGTTCTGGAATTCTTATATCTTTTAGGCCTACTTCCTTAAAACTAATCCAAACATTAGCAAATATAGGAAATAATATGATTGAAAAAACAAGAAAAACTGCAGGTAATAATAAAATATAGGCAGTTCTTTTTTCTATTTTTGAAAGTGTATCGCTCATAATAAAAGCGGATAATACACATTATCCGCTTTCATTAAAATTTATTTTATAATCTAGAATTGAGCCAGTTTTTGATTGATCATGTCTACTGCTTGATCAATATCAATCTGTCCGTCTACATATAATCTAGTTATTCTATTAATAAACTTGTTATTAATAATTTTAGATGCTCTAGATAGTTCGCCCTCTTTAACACCCCATCTTTTAGCCTTATCTAATCCAGCAACTATATCATTTATTACATCTTCTGAATATAAGTCTGACAAAGGCGCTTTTCTATCAACTCCAACAGGTAATTTACTCCATGCTTTTGTAAATGCTTCAGGATCGCTAGCATTTCCTCTTCTCACAGGAAATTTACCTTCTGGTGCGATTGAAAGTGTCTTTGTATAACCTTCATCCATTGAATATTTGATAAATGCACTTGCTTCTTCAGTGTCAGCATCAGCAGTTATTCCAAAATATCTGACGTCAGCCCAAGCAGCCCCTTTTCTATTATTAGGACCTTTCAGATTTGTTATAAAACCAGTTTTAGAAGCTAACTCACCAGAAGTTGGATCGTCATTTATTGTTGGAGGAGCTGAATCTCTTAAGCCTGCAAGTTCATCCATTATAAATGGTGACCAAATTATCATTGGAGTTTTTCCAGCAAAGTACAATTCTCTAGATTGTTTCCAATATAACTCTCCTGGAGGACTTGCATTTGCAATAACTTTATAAAACTCTAAAGCTGCCTTTAACTTTTTGCCTTGTTTTTTTACTCCACCTTTTTTAACAACGTTAACTCCATTTGCTAAAAGAACATGCTCTAAAACCTGGCTCATAAAATTTTCATCAGTTTTAGTAGCTGCAACAAATCCAAACATTCCGTCGCCAGAAAGCGCTTCTACTGCTTTAGTTATATTTTCATAACTTGTTGGTGGTTCAAGACCTGCTTTTTCAAATAAATCTTTTCTGTACACAACCATTTGTGTCCAACCATCAACTGGTACAGCTGCTATTTTAGATCCACTTTTAGCCATGTTTAATGCGCCTGGTGCAAAAGTTTTTTTGCCAAGTTCTTTAACAACTGCATTATTAGCATCTACATCTAATATTCCAGCTTCAGCCCAAGGTAAAACATATTGTAAAGTGTGGTATATCACATCTGGAAGATCACCAGCTGCGGCTGCGGCCGTTGCTCTTGTTCCTAAATCTTTTTCTTCTACAGGAATAACTTCAACCTTAATGCCAGTTTTAGCCTCAAAATCCTTGGCCATAGCTTCTTGTTTTGCCATTCTAGCTGGTTGAACTTCTGTAGTCCAAAAAGTGATGTCTGCAAAACTAATATTTGTTACAAAAAATATTAGCGCGCAAACAGTTATTGTTATTTTTTTAATCATTGATTTCCCCTCTTTTCGTTGATTAACACAGTAAATGTATCAGCGAGATAAATGAATGACAATAGGTTTAAAAAGTCTCTATAACTCAAAAAGTCAACAAATATAATATTTTTTAAATCAAGAATTTTTTATTTTTTAGAATTGATCTAATCATTTGAAACATCAAAGGAATTTTTTTTGAATTAAACTTTTTTAAAATAAAAGGCGCAATTTCTCTCACAAGTTGTTCACCTTCTACAGTATCATTTGCCATAAACTTTTTTTTAGCCCTTTGGAAAGTAAAACCTTGCCCTAAATAGTTTCCCATTTTACTATTTCTTCCACCTGCAGCACTTACATACAAGTCTCCAACACCTGCTAAACTTAAAACTGTATCTTCTTTTCCTTTTAAACNTTTAGTTATGTATTTCATTTCTGACAATGATTTTTGAAACAAACTTGAAGATTTATTCAAACTCAAACCAGAACCAATTATCATAGAATAAATATTTTTTATTGCAGAACANATTTCAACACCAATCACATCTTTAGAATATTCGATCAAATAGTATTTTGTAGAAATCATTTTACCTAACAATTTTGCAATCTTAATATTTTTGTTAGCGATGATCACACTAGTTTTGCATTTTCTAGCTAATTCTTTAGCTAAACATGGTCCTTTCAAAACTGATAAGTTTAATTTAGGAGAACTTTTTAAAAGGGTTTGTGAAATAGTTAAAATCTTTTTATTTAGCTTTTCATATTTAAGACCTTTTGTAAGTACTAAAATTGGAGATTTTACTTTAAATTTTTTTAATTCATTCGCNATAAAATTGATACCTGTTAGGCTTAATGCTATAACTATAAGATCATATTTTTCATAAAATAATTNATTNGAATATTTTTTAAATTTAAGTTTTTTNGGAAGATTNATTTTTAAAGCTGAATGAAATTTATTTTTTGATGATAAATTTTTAATAAATCTTTGACTGTATGGTTCTGTTATAAATACTTTGTGATTATTATCTATACATGGAATAGAAAAGGCTGAGCCCATGGCCCCACCTCCAATAATTAGAATTTTTTTCATAAATAAATTACTAAATTTAACTATTTATTATTAACAAGTAATTTTAAAGAAAAAATAGTTTTATTTTTTTGATTTTATTAATAAAATAACTTTTAAAATTATACAGTTTATATGAACAAAATAGCGATAATTGGTGCGGGNCCNTGTGGTCTNTCAATGTTAAGGGCTTTCGAACATGCTGAGAAAAANGGAGAAAAAGTTCCAGAAATTGTATGTTTTGAAAAACAGGATGATTGGGGAGGATTATGGAACTACAGTTGGAGAACTGGTTCTGATCAATATGGTGACCCTGTTCCCAATAGTATGTATAGATATTTATGGTCAAATGGACCAAAAGAATGTTTAGAGTTTGCAGATTATTCATTTGATGAACATTTTGGAAAACCTATTCCGTCATTTCCACCAAGAGAAGTATTATACAACTATATAATTGGGAGAGTGAGCAAAGGAAACATTAAAAGCAAAATAAAATTTAGCACGAGCGTAAAGAGTGTAAATTATAATTCAGATAAATTTGAAGTAAGCTATCAAGATAAAACTAACAATAAAATATTACACGACAAATTTGATTATGTTGTTGTTTCAACAGGACATTTTTCGGTTCCATTTATACCTGAATACAAGGGCATGAGTTCTTTTCCAGGAAGAATAATGCANTCTCATGATTTTAGAGATGCTGAAGAATTCAGAGNTAAAAATGTTATAGTTCTTGGAAGTAGTTATTCAGCTGAAGATGTTGCACTACAATGTAATAAATACGGAGCTAAAAGCGTAACAATTGGTTATAGACACAATCCAATGGGTTTTAAATGGCCTTCAGGTATGAAAGAAGTTTATTATCTAGATAGATTAGAGGGTAGCAAAGCAATTTTCAAAGATGGAACAGAACAAGAAGCGGACGTAATTATATTATGTACAGGATATCTGCATCATTTTCCTTTTTTAGATGAAAAACTNAGTTTAAAAACTCATAATAGATTATATCCACCAAAATTATACAAAGGAGTTGTGTGGCAAGATAATCATAAGCTAATGTACCTAGGTATGCAGGATCAATTTCATACTTTTAATATGTTTGATTGCCAAGCATGGTTTGCGAGAGATGTGATAATGAATAAAATAAAAATTCCAAATGATAGTGAAATAGAAAAAGATATTTCTAAATGGGTTTCTATGGAAGAAAAATTAGAAAACCCAGATCAAATGATAGATTTTCAAACTGAATATACTAAAGAACTTCACGAAATGTCAGATTATCCAAAAATTGATTTTGAATTAATAAGAAAACATTTTAAGGATTGGGAACATCATAAAATGGATGATATTTCTACTTACAGAAATAAATCTTTTTCATCACCTGTAACTGGATCCATTGCCCCAATTCACCATACCCCTTGGGCATCTGCGATGGATGATTCCATGGATACATTTTTAAAATAATAAATTTTCTATAATAATGTTTTTTTGACGGATAACTTCCACCCATTCAACAATTTGTTTCTAANAATATTGCTTAATTTAGGTTTAAAAATTTTATCTTTTTTCCATGTTCTCTTTATTTGATCTAATGATTTAAATACACCAATTTGGTATCCAGCAAATAATGCAACCCCCAGAGCTGTAGTTTCCAAAACTTTGGGTCTTTCTGTTTTAACATTGATAATATTTGCTAAAAATTGGGAAAACCAATTATTTTTAACCATTCCGCCATCAATTTTAATTTTATTAGGCTTCAAGCCATCTTTCCTCATTGCATTAAAAAGATCATAGCTTTGATATGCCACAGACTCTATNACTGCNCTTACTAAAGTTTTCCAATCACTGTCTCTAGTTAATCCTGTTATAACNCCTCTTGTATCAGGTCTCCAATATGGGGCTCCCATTCCACTAAAAGCTGGCACAACATAGACTCCTTCATTATTTTTTTTTGATTTAGCAATTTGTTCAGTATCATAAGCATTGTTTATTAGCTTTAACTTATCTCTTAACCATTGAACACCTGCCCCAGCAATAAAAATAGAGCCTTCTAGAGCAAAGGTGTTTTTTCCATTTAATCTGTAACAAATTGTAGTTAATAATTTATTTTTTGAAAAAATCTTTTTTGATCCTGTATTCATTATTGCAAAAGCTCCAGTTCCATAAGTACTTTTTATTGAGCCTTTTTCAAAACAAGATTGGCCAACAGCTGCAGCTTGTTGATCGCCCAAAACTGCAGATATAGGAATTTCATATCCAACTATTTTTTTATTTGTTACTCCAAAATTATCTGCTGAATTTTTTACNTCTGGTAGAATACTTTTTGGGACATTCAGTTTTTTTAAAATTTCTTTGTCCCAAGTATTGTTATTAATATTAAATAACATTGTCCTACTTGCGTTTGTTGCATCTGTTAAATGATGTTTTCCGTTAGTTAGTTTCCAAATTAAATATGTATCTACTGTTCCAAACAATAAATTGTTAGATTTTAAAAGTTTTTTTGAAATTTTAACATTTTTTAAGATCCATTTAATTTTTGTAGCTGAAAAATATGGATCAATAAATAATCCAGTTTTTTTTCTAAAAGTAGTTTCATATTTTTTTTTCTTTAGTTTTTCACAATATTTTTGTGTCCTTCTATCTTGCCAAACAATTGCATTATAAATTGCTTTGCCAGTTTTTTTATTCCAAAGGATAGTAGTTTCTCTTTGATTTGTAATTCCAATACTTAATATTTTACCTTTTAAAGTTGAAGCTTTTTTAATTACTCCCTTTAAAGCTTTAATAGATGAAGACCAAATTTCATTTGGATTATGCTCTACCCATCCATTTTTTGGAAAATATTGAGTAAACTCGAATTGAGATGTGAATATAATATTACCTTGTAAATCAAATAAAATTGCTCTTGAAGATGTTGTGCCTTGATCAATAGCGACAAGAAACTTTTTCACAAGTTTAATCTATACCCAAGTGTTTTTTTCTTTTATCAACCCAAGTTCTTATTAAATTGTCAAAAATTAAACCTATGAAAGCAACACATATTCCTAATGTTAATCCAATTCCTGCACCTTTTTTGTCTGACAAAGCTTTTAAAATATATTGTCCTAAATCTTCTGTGCCAATAAATGCCCCTATAATCACCATAAATAGAGCAAAAACTATAGTTTGATTAAGTCCCAACATCATATGTGGGAATGCTAAAGGAAACTCTATCTTAAATAATCTTTGAAATTTTGTTACCCCTGACATTGTTGCAGCATCATGTAAGCCGGACGGGACACTTCTAAGTCCTTCTATTGTATATCTCGTTGCAGGTATAGTTGCATAAACTATTACTGCNATAAGAACAGAAGTATCAGTTATACCGAACAGCATCATTACAGGAATTAAATATACAAATGATGGAAAGGTTTGGAAAATATCGCATACGTTTAACATAAATTTTGTAGAGTGTTTATTTTGAAAACATAAAGTTCCAACTGTAAATCCAATAATACAAGACACAATCACACCAAATGTTGCCATATAAGTTGTGACTAAAGCTCTATCCCACCAAGGACTTAATGCTATAAATAAAGTCAAACCACAAACTACTAAAGCTGATCTTGTGCCACCAATCAAATATCCCGCTCCAACTACCAACACTATTGTAGCTATCGCTGGCATTCTTAAATATAAAGCTCTCATTGGCTGAAGCACTTCAACAATCAACCACGTATTAAATGCTTTTATGTAAACAAAAAATGTATCAAATATCCAGTCAACTCCTTTATTCCAAAAATCAGCAGTTGATATCCCCTTATTATGTGGAACTTCAAATAAATAATTATATCCATCTTTGAAGTAAATAGATCCAAAATACGCTAACGCAATTCCTACAATCATTATTATTCCAAAAAATAATGAGTTTTTATTCCTCTGGAAAAAATTTAGATTCCCAAAATAATCAACTTGTTTATTTGCCCAAGCTAAGGACATTTTATCCAATAGAATTGCGATCAAACTAATACAAAGTCCTGCTTCTAAAGCTAATCCGATATTTAGTTGGTTTAATGCTAACAATAAATTAAACCCTAGACCTTTTGCTCCAATAAAAGCGGATATAACAGCCATAGAAAAACAAACCATTATAACTTGATTAACTCCGATCAAAATATCTCGTCTTGCTGTTGGAATTAAAACTTTGAACATTAGTTGCCAATTATTACATCCACTCATTCTACCAGCTTCAATAACTTCCGGTGGTACAGCTCTTAATCCTAATAAGGTCAATAATATCATAGGAGGCACAGCTACAATCATTGTTATAATTACTGCTGCATGATCCCCAACTCCAAAAAGTACAAGAGCAGGAACTAACACAGCGTACTGAGGCATTGTCTGCATGACTAAAAGTATTGGATATAACGCTTTTTCAACTCTTTTACTCTTAAAGGCAGCAATACCAAGACTTAATCCAAATATAAATGATAGTGGTGCTGCAACTAAAATAAAAGATAATGTCTGCATTGATGGTTTCCACTGACCAAAAATAGAAATATAAGTCATTGCTAAACCTGCAAAAATGGCCAACCCTCTACCACCTAACTTATAAGCAAGTATTGCAGAACCTGCAGCAACAATAGTCCATGGTAAGCCAGGTAATTCTGCCCAAGGATTAGCATCAATCCAATCCCAACTTGTAAATGCTACGATAGTTTCAAGNCCACCAAGTAAAATCTCTCTAATTAATTCTATTAAAAATGTCATAAAGGCAGTTAAATTTCTAGTAATTTGTAAAACTAAAGGTCTAGTTTTATATTCTTGAGTATCTTCGTTCCAAAACTCCATTGGCATCCAATCATTCATTAAGAAGAATAATGAGTCATTTATCCAAATTGGTAACCAGCCAAGTAAAGGAGGCAGTCTCCAAAAAACATCAAAAGCGTAATACCTCACCTCTTTTCCTAAAAAAACAAAAGTGCTTTGATTGGGATCTTTTACAAATTCAGCTTGCCCTCTAATAAATTTATAAGTTTCAGGTACATCAATTGCAAAACATAAAGCAAAAAATACTATTAATAAAAATATCCATTGAAATAATTTTGGGTATTTTTTAAA
>FUFK010077539.1_pt1 | contig 30203 bp, 25 predicted proteins | sample 1021851 | NCBI WGS metagenome assembly FUFK01 (sample SAMEA51879418, study PRJEB19060) | metagenome | reverse complement strand
GGTGCGGCCAGAGAGACTCGAACTCTCATGGACTAGGTCCACACGGCCCTCAACCGTGCCTGTCTACCAATTTCAGCATGGCCGCAAATATGACCCACAATAAATCAATGACAAGTAGGTTTCAAATTGATAAATTTTGNTATGGAATTTAACCAAGAAGTAAAACTAGCAACTGACCCTATTTACAAAAAAATATCAAAGGTTATGCCTGAGATTGAATGGTCAGTGCATGCTCCTTATATACATAAAATTAATAAACTCAAAAAAGAGAAGAACGCAGTTATTCTTGCTCATAACTATCAAACACCTGAAATTTATCATGGCATAGCTGATTTCTCAGCAGACTCATTAGCTCTTGCAGTCGAAGCTTCAAAAACTTCAGCAGACATAATTGTAATGGCCGGAGTACACTTTATGGCAGAAACAGCAAAATTAATGAGCCCAAATAAAAAAGTTTTGTTACCAGACATGAAAGCTGGATGTTCTCTTTCATCTTCAATTACAGGTAAAGATGTGAGATTGCTCAAAGAAAAATATCCTGGGGTTCCTGTTGTTTCTTATGTAAATACTTCAGCAGATGTAAAAGCTGAAACTGATGTTTGTTGTACATCGGCAAATGCGGTTAAAATCGTAAAATCTCTTGGGGTTAAAAAAGTAATTTTTCTACCTGATGATTATCTTGCAAAATATGTTGCTTCACAAATAGATGTGGAAATTATTTCCTGGAAGGGGATCTGCATTGTTCATGATCAATTCAATGAGAAACAAATAAACGATATTAGAAAAAAAAATCCTGGGATTAAAATTATTGCACACCCAGAGTGTCCACCTGAAGTGATAAAAGCAAGTGACTTTGCTGGCTCAACTTCTGGAATGATAAATTATGTAAAAGATAATCAACCTAAAAAAGTTATGATGGTTACTGAATGTTCTATGAGTGATAACATTCAAGTAGAAAATCCTAATGTTGAATTTATTAGACCATGTAACCTTTGTCCTCATATGAAAAAAATTACTTTGCCTAAAATTTTAGATTGCTTAGAAAATGAAACAGGTGAAATAATCATGGATCAAGAGACGATCAATAAAGCTAGATTGTCTGTAGAAAAAATGGTTGCTATTGGTAGATAAGACTTTGTGTCAAACGTTAAGTTAACTGAAAATTTTGTCAAAGACAGAGTTAAACTTGCTCTAGCAGAAGATTTATATCCTTATGGAGATATAACCTCTAACTTATTAAAAGAAAATAAAGTTATTACTGCAAAATTAATATCTAATCAGGACGCAATTATTGCAGGTTTACTATTTTCAAAACATGCATTTAAAAAAGTGGACAAAAAAACCAAATTTATCATTAAAAAAAGAGATGGTTCATTAGTGAAAAAAAATTCCATTATTGCATTAGTAAAAGGGAAGGCGAATTCAATATTAATTGCTGAAAGAGTAGCTTTAAATTTTTTATCTCATATTTCAGGCATTGCCACAAAAACTAACCAGTTTGTTAAACTTGCTGGAAAAAAGTGTAAAATTTGTTGCACTAGAAAAACATTACCAAACTATAGAGTAATTCAAAAATATGCTGTTAAAGTTGGGGGAGGTACAAATCATAGATTCAATTTAAGTGATGAATTCTTAATAAAAGACAATCACATTGCTAATCAAAATATTAAAAAATTAATCATATCAGCTATAAAGAATAAAAAAGGAAAAAAAATTACAGTTGAGGTGGATAATCTAAAACAACTTGATGAAATAATGGGTCTTAAATTCAATACTGTATTATTTGATAACATGAGCATTAAAAATTTAAAAAAAGGTGTCAAAATTGCAAAAAAATATTATGAAACTGAAGCATCAGGAAATATAAGTTTAAAAAATATAAAATCAGTCGCAAAAACTGGAGTGAACAGAGTCTCGGTTGGCAGCATTACACATAGTGTTCCAGCAGTAGACTTAAAATTGGAAATTTAATTTACAAATTTAGATAAATCCGGCTTAAAATAATTTGGTCCTTTCATGACTTTGCCATGCTCGTTATAAATAGGTTTACCATTTTCATCTAATTTACTCATATTAGAATTTTGAACCTCCTCAAAACATTTGTCTAAATTAATACCAAATGCATGTCCTGCTCCATAAGTAACATAAAGAATATCTGTTAACGCATCAGCAACTTCTAATAAGTCTTTGTTGTTCATTGCTTCTGTAAGCTCACTAAGTTCTTCCTTGATTAAATCAAGCCTTAGTTTGTTAATTTTATCTGTGCTAAATGAGGGTTTTGTTTTGACTTCTTGACCAAAAGTTTTCATGAAAGTTCCTACTTTATTGAAATTTGTCATTTTGCTCCTATAAGTTTAAATAAAATTAATATATATATCTTATGTATATACTTAAAAAATAATATTCGTGAAATTAAGAAAAGAATTTGATAGCATTGGAAAAATTAGTGTTCCAAACGATAAATATTGGGGTGCATCAACTCAAAGATCTAAGAAGTATTTTGATATAGGGGAATTTTTAGTAAGGCCAATACTTATTAAATCTATTGCAATAATAAAAAAAGCAGCTGCAATTGTTCATTCAAGGGAGAAGCAAATCGCTCCAAACATTGCAAAAGCAATTATAAAAGCTTCAAATGAAGTAATTTCTGGAAAACTAGATGAACACTTTCCTCTTAAAGTTTGGCAAACTGGATCTGGAACACAAACTAATATGAACGTTAATGAGGTTGTTGCCAATAGAGCAATTGAAATTTTAGGGGGTAAAAAAGGTTCGAAAAAACCTGTTCATCCTAATGATCATGTCAATAAATCTCAATCAACAAATGATGTATTCCCAACTGCAATGCACATAGCAATTGCTATTGAGACAAGGAATAAACTTTTACCAGCTTTAGAACTATTAAATAAAGAACTTAAAAAAAAAGTATCTCAATTTAAAAAGATAGTAAAAGTTGGCAGAACTCATTTACAAGATGCGACGCCATTATCTTTAGGTCAAGAATTTTCTGGTTATCAATCTCAATTAGAAGATTGTATCACAAGAATTAAAAATGCATTGAGTGAAATTTATTTGCTAGCACAAGGTGGTACTGCTGTAGGAACAGGAATAAATAGTAAAAAAGGTTTTGATAAAAAAATTATAAATGAGATAAGAAAAATAACTAAAATTCCTTTTAAGCCTACTAAAAATAAATTTGCTGCACTCGCGGCTCATGATGAAATTGTGAATTTTTCTGGAACTTTAAATACGACAGCAGTTTGTTTAATGAAAGTGGCTAATGATATTAGATTTTTAGGATCTGGTCCAAGAGCAGGTTATGGTGAATTAATTTTACCAGCAAATGAACCGGGTTCTTCAATAATGCCTGGTAAAGTGAATCCAACTCAATCAGAAGCTGTCACTATGGTTTGTGTAAAAGTAATAGGAAATCATAATGGAATTACTATGGCAGGCTCTCATGGTCATTTTGAACTAAATGTATTTAAGCCTTTAATTGCTCATAACATATTGCAATCAATAGATTTATTGGCTGATAGTTCTAAGAATTTTGCTTTGTATTGTATTAAGGGCTTAAAAGCAGATAAAGAAAAAATAAATTTTTATTTAGAAAATTCTTTAATGTTAGTTACAGCATTAGCTCCTAAGATTGGTTATGATAATGCTGCAAAGATTGCTAAATCTGCGTTAAAGAATAAAACTACACTTAAAATTGAAGCTCTTAAAACTGGATTAATAAATGAAAAAGATTATGAAAAAATTGTTAATCCAAAAAAAATGATTTATCCAGCGTAAGCATTAAAAAAATTGTTCATAAAGTTCTTAAAAGTAATTTTATTAAAAATTCTATCTTGCTCTGAATTAAAGATATTTAAAAACTCATCTAGTTTTTGATTTTGTTTACCGTCGATTCGGGGATTTTCAAAAGTAATACTTTTGGTATTGAAATTATAGACATAATCTAATTGCATTTGTTTCATTTTTTTTCTATTTTTTTTCAATATTTGAAAAGAAGTGTAAAAAGTATTTACATCATCAAAATTAAATATTGTTGTTCCAACTAAATTCGCACCGTCATTATCAATTAATAATACACTTTCGTCGAGAATAATTTCTAGATTGTCTTTCCATCTTATTTTTGAATTTGAGAAATTAATATTACCATCTTCAATAAAAATTTTTAATTGTAAATCATTTAATTCATTTACATTTGTAATGTTCTTAATATTCACATTAAGGTTAGCGCTAAAATTCTTATTATTTAATAGTTCCGAATTTATCAAATCAATAAATATGAAATTTTCATCAAATAAATTTTTTGTACTTAAACCTTCATAATTAAATTCAGCAGCAAAGTAAAAAGGTTTAAAGTCAATTGTTCCTTTATATGAATTTTTGTTATTAAAAGATAAAAAATTTAACGAATTTTGATTTAATTCGTATTTCAAAGTAGTTGCTTTATTAATAAATAAAATATCCAACAATCCCTTTTTTAATTTATTTTCGTAATTTATTTTATTTTCAATATTTAATCTTATTTTATTTGAGTCAAATTTCGCTGAAAATTCTTTATTAAATTTATCGTTTCTTAAAGTTATCTTAAATGGTACATTAAAAACTTCATTTTGTGAGTCTAAAACATTTTGTAAATTTTTGGAGTCATAATAGAAACTACTGTTTAGCGTCTTATTTATAAAAAGTATCTCGTCATCTTTATTTTTAAAAAAAATATTACTTTTTTTAAATGAAATGATATTTTCATTGGGTTCAGTCTTTAAAAGGTTTTCAAAAAAAACAAAATCTTCTAAATAAATGTTGAAGTCAGTTTTTTCAAAAACTAATTTCCTAATATTGATTTCATTAATTTTTAGAAGTTTTGCTCCATCAATGAAGACCCTTAAATTTTTTGTTTTACCTATTTCTTTTTTTTCACGAATAATTAAGGGATTTCTTATAAAGAAATGAGGGGTTGGAAAAAAACTATAATTAATTTCTTCCTCCAACTTTAATNCAATATTATAATTTTTAAGTANTTGATTCNTAATTTCAGATCGAACTGNTTCTTTATTATAAAAAGAAGGTAAACTTAAATAAGATAGTGTCAAAATAACAAGTATTCCTACGAACAAAAAAACTCTATTGTTCTTATTTAAAAGGATTTTTTTATAATTGGACTTAAAATACTTTAATTTATTAAAATTATTTTCTAATAATTCGTTTATAGATAAAATTTGCTTCTTTATTTTTTTATTTAATAAATTATGTCTACTCATAATGATTGTGATCACTTATAATTAATTATTTGAAATGGTAAACTCCGATTATTTACAAAATTTAAATAAAGCCCAAAAAGAGGCGACAATTTATTTAGATGGCCCATTGTTGATTGTTGCAGGGGCTGGATCAGGGAAAACTAAGGTTTTGACCTCTAGAATTGCACACATAATTAAAGAAAAAAAAGCTTATCCAAACCAAATTTTATCAGTCACCTTTACTAATAAAGCTGCAAAAGAAATGCAAACAAGAGTTAGTAAGTTACTGGGCTCAGGTGCAGTTGGACTATCTTGGCTTGGTACTTTTCACTCCATCTGTGCAAAGCTTTTGCGAAAACACGCCTCTGCAGTAAATCTCAATTCAAATTTCACTATAATTGATACAGATGATCAATTAAGACTTATTAAGAATATATGTAAAGCTGAAAATATTGACATCAAACAGTTAGCTCCAAGATATATTTTAGCGATAATAGATCGTTGGAAAAATAAAGGATATTATCCTAATGAGGTTATTATCAACAAAAAAGACATTTTCGAAAAAAATATTTTACCAATTTATAAAATTTACCAACAAAAACTTATCGATTTAAATTCGTGTGATTTTGGAGATTTGATTCTACATGTTGTAAAAATTTTTGAAAAAGATGAAGATATTAGAAATATCTATTCAAAAAATTTTAAATATATTCTTGTTGATGAATATCAGGACACAAACATCATCCAAAGTAAGTGGTTAAATTTAGTTTCTGAAAAAAATAAGAATATTTGCTGTGTTGGAGATGATGATCAATCTATTTATAGTTGGAGGGGTGCAGAAATCAGAAATTTTTTGGAATTCGACAAGGTTTATAAAAATACAAAAATAATTAGGCTAGAGGAAAATTATAGATCTTCTCAAAATATTTTGAATGTTGCGTCTAATTTAATTGCAAATAATGAAAATAGAATTGGAAAAACTTTAAAAGCAACAAAGGATGAAGGTAATTTAGTCAAATTGAATTGCTTCAAAAACGGAAAAGATGAAGCTATTGGTGTTTCAGATGAAATAGAGAACCTTAAGCACAAAGTTTCTTTTAACAATATTGCAATTCTTGTAAGAGCAATTTTTCAAACAAGAGAGTTTGAAGAAAGATTTCTTAAAATTGGTGTACCTTATAGAATTTTAGGAGGGACTAAATTTTATGAAAGAGCTGAAATTAAAGATTGTGTTGCTTACCTTAGACTTATCTATCAAGAAAAAGATGACCTTGCTTTTGAAAGAATTGTTAATAATCCAAAGAGATCAATAGGTGATAGTTCAATTAAAATGATACACGAATACGCAAAAAAAAATAATCTTTGTTTAGAGAATGCATCTAGAAAGTTGATCCAGGAAAATTTGGTGAAACCAAAGACTAAAATAGGTTTAAATTTATTTTTAAGGTTAATGAATAAATGGAGAAATGACCTAAATATAAAAAAAATAAACCATGTTAAACTTCTACAAATTATTTTAGATGAGTCTGGCTACTCTGCCATGTTGAAAAATAAAAAAGATTTAGAAAATGAAAATAGATTAGAAAATATTAAAGAACTTTTGAGTGCTATGAAAGAATTTGATAACCTTGAAAGTTTTTTAGAACATGTGTCTTTAGCAACTTCAGTTGATCAAGAATGGGATGGAGAAAAAGTAAATATGATGACAATGCATGCATCTAAAGGTTTAGAATTTGATACAGTTTTTTTACCAGGTTGGGAAGAAGGTCTGTTTCCACATCAAAAATCAATCGAGGAAAAAGGTCAAAGTGGTTTAGAGGAAGAAAGAAGACTGGCCTATGTTGGCATAACCCGTGCAAAGAAAGATGCTTTTATATCTTTTTCAATGAATAGATTTTATCAAGGAGATTGGATAGATAGTATGGCTTCAAGATTTATAGATGAACTTCCAGAAAAATCTTTAGAAAAGAATTCTTTTTTTGCAGAAGATAAAGATGAAATAGAGGATTTTGAATTTAATCAGGATATAGATTTTGATGATAACAAAATAAGAAGCCCAGGTTGGATTAGATATCAAAAAAAATTGAAATGATAGAAAATAGATTAAATTCACTGAAAAAAAAATTTAATTTATTTAAAATAGATGGTTATGTTGTTCCAAAAAACGATGAATTTTTTTCTGAATACTCTCAAAAAGATAGATTAAGAACGATTTCTAATTTTAGTGGATCTGCCGGGTATGCTGTAATATTAAAAAACAAAAATATTTTATTTGTTGATGGAAGATATACAATTCAAGCTCATATAGAGTCAGGAAAATATTTTAAAATAGAGAAGCTTGAAAAAATCCTAAATTGTAAATTATTTAAAGGTTTGACTTTAGGTATAGATCCAAAAATTTTTACACAAGGTCAAATAAAAAAGTTTTTTTTAAAGTACAACAAAATTAAGATTATTAATCCTAATCTAATCGATAATATTTTTAATAAATATAAAATTAATTCAAAACCTTTTTTCTCTTTAAACCAGAAAATTACTGGTGAAAGTTATAAAAAAAGAATAATCAAATTATCGAAAATACTTAAAAAACATAAATCTGATTACTTACTTGTAACTGCACCAGAGAATGTAGCGTGGTTATTAAATATAAGAGGTTATGATAATCCAAATAGCCCTATTCCTAATTGCCGATTAATCTTAACAAAAAACAAAAAAATATTCTTAATTTCAGAAAAATTCAAAGTTACTAAGTTAATCAGAGAAAAGAAAATCCTAAAAGATGAGGTTTTTGAGACAGAAAGTTTTGAAAGATTAATTAACAAATTAAAATCAGGAAAAATCATAATAGATAAAAAAACCTGCTCTATATATTTGGATAAACTTTTGCAAAAAAAATTTAGAATTTTAAATAAAGAAGATCCAATTTATCTTTTAAAATCAATCAAAAATAAGAATGAAATAAAACATATGATCAATAGCCACATCATTGATGGTGTGGCATTAACTAAATTTTTACACTGGATCAAAGTTTTAAATAAAAAAAGAATATCTGAAATTGATGCTCAAAATAGATTAGAAAAATTCAGAAAAATGAATAAAAATTATTTATTCCCAAGTTTTGATACAATCTCTGGTGCAGGAGGAAATGGGGCAATAGTTCACTACAGAGCTTCAAAAAAAACATCAAAAAATATTGATAAAAAAGATATTTTTTTATGTGATTCTGGAGGACAATATAAATATGGTACCACAGATGTAACTAGAACAATATGCTTTTCAAAACCAAAAAAAAAAATCAAAGATATTTTTACAAAAGTATTAAAGGGTCATATTGCAGTAGTAATGTCTAATTTAAAAACTCACTTTAATGGAAAATTAATTGATATTAGAGCTAGAAAGAGTTTGAGGAAAAGTGGTTTTGACTATGAGCATGGGACTGGTCATGGAGTTGGTTTTTTTTCAAATGTTCATGAAGGGCCACAGGCTATTTCAAAATTTAATACTGTAAAACTACAAGAAGGTATGGTTTTGAGTAACGAACCTGGATATTATAAAAAAGGCCAATTTGGAATTAGAATAGAAAATTTAATTTACATAAAGAAATATAATAATAAATTACATTTTGAAAATTTGACCTTAGCACCAATAGATAAAGATTTAATTAATTTTAATCTTCTTAATAAACTGGAAAAAAATTATCTATTTAAATACCATTTAGAGGTTTATTCAAAATTATCTGGTTATTTGAATAAAAAAGAGAAGAAGTGGTTAAGCAGTTTTATTTAACAATTTTAACCATTCAGCTTGTGTTAAAATTTTAATATTCATTTCTTTAGCAGAATCAATTTTTCTTTTAGTTGGTTTATCGCCAATAATTAAAAAATTTAATTTTTTTGACACATTACTAACAATTGAGCCAGAATTTTCCTCAATTAAAGACTTAGCCTCAGCTCTACTCATTCCTTCTAACTTGCCTGTAAGCATGAATGTTTTGTTACTTAATATACCATCGGCTTTTTGATTTTTTGCATTTTTAATTTCAAGAATTTTTTCAAGTTTACTCATAACTTTTATATTTGTATTATTCAAGAAAAAATCTTTAATTGATTTCATTTGAGTTTCTCCTATTCCATCAATATTTAACAAATCATCAAAATTATTCTTTTTAGACAGTAATAAAAAATTCTTCAAAGATTTAACATTTTTTGCAATTAGTTTTGCATTTTCGAGGCCTATATGTCTTATTCCTAATGCGTAAATAAATTTTTCTAGAGAAATAGTTTTTCTTAAATTAATTGAATATCTTAGATTTGCTACAGACTGTGCTCCCCAGCCATCCAGAGCCTCAATTTTTGAATAATCCAATTTAAATATATCTTGAGGAAGTCTAATCAAATTTAAATTCCAAAAATTTTCAACAATCTTTTTTCCAAATCCATCTATATTAAAAGCTTCTTTTGAAACAAAATGTTTTATTTTTTCTATAGCGACTTTTTCACAATGATAACCTTCATTCGAACACCTTCTAACAGCATCCTCTTTTTTTGTAGTATTATTAAAATCTTTAATAGTTTTCGATCCGCATGATGGACAATTTAATGGAAATTTAAATTCTTTTGAGTTTTTGCCTCTTTTTTTTAAATCAACTGAAACTACATGGGGAATTACATCTCCTGCTCTTTCAATTAAGACGGTGTCACCAATACGAATATCTTTTCGATTGATCTCCTCCTCATTATGTAAGGTGGCATTAGATACTAAAACACCTCCTATATTAACAGGCTGAATTTTTGCGACAGGAGTTAAGGCTCCAGTTCTTCCAATTTGAATATCTATATTTAGAATTTTTGAAACACCACTATTAGCTGAGAATTTATGTGCAACTGCCCATCTTGGAGCATTAGCAACATTTCCTAGTCTCTTTTGTAATTTAAAATCATTTATTTTGTAAACAATTCCATCAATATCAAAATCTAACTCATTCCTTTGTTTCTCAATATCATTGTAATTACGCATTAAATTTTTAACACCTTTAATAGTTTTGTTCATATGATTAGTTTTGAATCCCCAGTGTTTCAACATTTCTAAAAACTCATGTTGAGTTTCAACTTCTAAACCTTTCTCATATCCATAAGTGTAAGCAATAAAATTTAATGGAATTTTCTTCGTTTCATTTGGATCTTTTTGTCTAAGAGATCCAGAGGCAGCATTTCTCGGATTAGCAAATTTATTAGATAATTTTTTGAATTCACTATTTTTAATAAATACTTCACCTCTAATATCTATTTCCTTTGGAAAATTTTTAGAATTGATTTCAGCAGGGATATCTTTTATGGTTTTTAAGTTCTCGGTTATGTCTTCACCCTGTTTACCGTCTCCCCTAGACAAACCAGTTATGAATTTCCCATTCTTATAAATAATTGAAGCTGAAATTCCATCAATTTTTGGCTCAGCACTATAAAATATTTCAAATTCATCTTTTTTATCTAAATAGTTAATTATTTTTTTTTCAAAATTTTTGAGATCTTCCTCACTAAATGCATTCGATAATGACAACATTGGTACTTTATGTGGTAATTTTTTAAAATTTTTAGACGGTTTAAATCCTACTTTTTGAGAAGGTGAGTTTGTACTTTTTAAAAACTTATATTTTTTCTCTAGTAAAAAAATTTCATTCTTTAATTTATCATACTCTTGATCCGAAACTTTGGGTTTACTTAAATCATAGTAAAATTTATTGAACTGATTTAATAATTTAATTTTCTTATTATACAAATCTTCAATCTTTTTTTTTTCCATTTTATTCAAACAAAGATTTAAATTTTTTCAAAATTTTGCCAGTTTTTTTTTTACTTTGTGAAATTTTATTATTTTNTGAGATTNCATAGTTTTTATCAAATACACTATATGTCTTCTCATACCAAACTGATGATTGATAGTTATAACCAAGAAGAATTGCATATTTTTCTGCCTCTTCTACAAGGCCAATTTTATAATAGACTTCTACTAATCTATGCAAAGCTTCCTCAGCATAGATAGTTGTATCATATTCATCAATTACTTTTCTAAATCTATTAATTGCTGCAATCCATTTTTTTTTTTGAAAATAATATCTGCCAATATACATTTCTTTTGANGCTAGAATGTCATTTATCAAACCAATTTTAAATTTTGCATCTAATGCATAATCGGTATCTGGAAATTTTTTTATGACAATATCAAAATTTTCTTTAGCATTGATTATTGATTGTAAATCTTTCTTCTCATCAACGATTTGTTCATAATAAGAAATCGCTAACAAATAATANGCATAATCAATATTTTCATGTAATGGATAAACTCTTAAAAATCTTTGTAACTCAGCAACAGCATCCTGATAATAGTCCTGAAAATAATAAGCATATGCAGCCATTAAAAGAGATCTGGGTGCTAAATCAGATTGAGGAAATAATATTTCAACCTCGTTAAATTTTTTAGCTGCAAATAATGAGTCTCCTTCCTCTAAAGCTTTTTTACCCTCATTGAAAGCCTCTATCGCCTGAGAGCCTAATTTTTTTTCAATGATGATAGACTCTTTTTTCACTTCTTTCGAACAAGAAGTAAGTAGAGTTATTAATCCAATTATTAAAAGAAAGTTAAATCTTTGCATAAAGATTTATACAAATTAAAACACGAATTTAAAAGATTTATATAATTAAGCTTAAGCTATAGATCTTAACAAACTTCTATTTATAATGTTGTGTGGTAGATTTCTTTCTTGTATTTCAACTATTGAGAAATTTGCTTTATTTTCGAATACTTTTTTTAACAATTTATTAGTTAAAAAATGTCCACCTTGAGAACAAATTACACTGCCAATCACTCTGTAACCACTTGTATAAAGATCACCGATACAATCTAAAATTTTATGATTTACAAACTCTTTGGAATTTCTTAGCCCGGTTTCATTTAAGATTTTTTTTCCTTTAACTACTACAGCGTTATCTAAACTTCCACCTTTAGCCAAACCTANTGATTTGATCTTTTCAATATCTTCATATAAACAAAATGTTCTTGAATTAAAAATATCATTCAAATCATCTTCATAAACATTAATCTTATTTCTTTGATTACCAATTAACTCGTTAGAATATTTAATTTGAAAATCTATATCTAAACTAAGTTTAGAAGGTTCTATAGAAATATACCTTTCACCGTCTTCAAAATTTATTTTTTTATTAATTTTAATAATCTTAATTGGTGCATTGCTTGTTTGAAGTCCAGATTTAATTATTTCATCAATAAAATCTTTAGCTGAGCCATCTAAAATAGGAACTTCATCGTTATCAATTTCTATAAGGGCGTTATCTATACCCAAACCAAATAGGGCTCCCATTAAATGTTCTATTGTAGAGACTTTTACCCCGAATTCATTTGAGATAGTTGTGTTTAAGTCGGTGTTTGAAACATTAGAAAAATTTGGAAAGANTATGTTATTGGAACTTAAATCTACTCTTTTAAAATAAATTCCTGTATTTGGTTCAGAAGGCTTTATGTTTAAGTTTACTTTATTGCCGCTATGAAGACCTACTCCATTTANTTTCACATTTTTCTTTAGAGTTTTTTGTGTTAGCAAAGACATNGGAACTATTTAATGCTCAAACCCCCTAAAACAAAAACAACAAATATTACTGGAAAATACGAATTTAATTGAAAAAATTAAAAAATTTCTCAAAAAAACCGCGATTTTTTTGAGTTTTATCAATTAATAAAATTTCGTTTTTATTACTCCCATTTATTACTTCCTTAGAAATTCTGTAATAATCTACATCTTTTTCCTCACTCATTTGAAAAATGTAATCAGCATTTACTATGTGATCAATTGAAATTTGATAGTTTTTTAAAATTTTTTTTAAATTTTCTAAAAAAGTTTCATCTAAACAAATTAATTTTATATCTAAAGTAATAGAATCGCATTTTAATTTTTCAGGAAAATATGAATAATTATTATTATCAATTCGATAATTTTCAATAATCATGTGAATAATTTTTTTTTTTTCTATAGTTTTTTTACATTGATCTTTAGCATCATTTAAATAATAGATTAAATTTTCTTTAGTTATTAATTCATTATGATTATTTTTTTTAATTGATAAACTGACTGTGAAAAAACTTTTGCATTCAATGATTAAATTTATTTTTTTTACAAAATTATTTAAGATTTTTTCAATTTTAAAAATATTATTTTCTAAAAAAGCATTTATCAAACCAAAATTAATTTGATTTGTTTTTTCACTTATATGTATTTCTTTTTTATAAATTTCTGAAAAATCTTTACTTTCATTCACAGAAATACCAATTTTTTTTGGACTAATGAATAAATAATTATTTACATCCAAAATTCTACTCACTAATAACTACCTGATTTTTTTGTCTCATATCAATTACTTTCAATTTTTTAAATTTTTGCTCATCTAAAATTTTGACTAATAAATTTAATGAATCTTTTAAATTTTCAGAAGAAAGTTTTATCAAGATACCAGATTTAATTTTGATATCCCATCTACCTGATTGAAAATAAAATAATTCAGTTATTTGTTGATAATTAAAACTTGATTCATCTATAAAGTTTTTTAATTTAAAGAAATCGCGGATTTCAAAATCACCAAATATAATTGGAATGTTCTTTATGGCTTCTTTTGAAGCAATCAATTTACCATTAGAGCCAAGAGAAAAATATTGTGCATCTTTGATTAAAAAAGCTAAAGGTTCAGCTTTTTGTATTTTAACCTCTAAAGTCGATGGGTATTTTTTAAAGATTTTGTATTTTTCGACTAAATTATTTTGATTTAAAATATTTTCAATCTCAGTACTTTTTAGGAAAAATAAATCTTGTGATTTAATTTGTTCTAATTTTTTTTTTAATGAATTAGTATTTTGACTATTAAGACCTGATATATTTATTTTCTGGATTTTTGGTAACTCAAATTTACTTATATTTTTATTATTAAGACTACAAAACAATAAAAAAACAAAAAAAAATGGAAAAAATTTTTTATTTATTTGTTGAGGCATCCTTTAATATCAGTCTTATTAAATTATAAAAATTAATTCCATAATAATTTGCTATTTCTGGAACCAAAGAAAGTTTCGTCATTCCAGGCTGCGTATTAATTTCAAGTAAATAAAATCTTCCCTTAAAATATTTAAAATCCGATCTTGTTACACCCCTACATTTAATAAGTTTATGAGTATTTAAAGTAATATTCATTAATTCATCCAGTTTTTTTTTGGGTAAAGGAACTGGAATAATATGTTCAGTTTTTGCCTCAGCATTGTATTTCGCTTTATAATCATAAAATTCTCTTTTTGGCTTTAATTCTATTGCTCCAAGTTTTTTAGTACCTATGATTGCAGATTGAATTTCTCTACCGGGAATAAATTCCTCAATAATTATACTTTTATATTCTCTGAGTAAATTAAGTTTACTCATAATATTTTTCTTTTTACATATATAAACATTTACACTTGAACCCTCATTTATTGGTTTAATCACAACTGGAAATTTTAATTTTTTTTCAATAAGGGAAATTAAATTAGCTTTTGATTTATCAAAAGAATAGACAAAATATTTAGGAGTTAAGATTTTATTTTTAATAAAAATTTTTTTTGATAGCTCCTTATTCATAGCTATCGCAGATGAGATAACTCCAGAGTGAGTGTAGGGTATTTTTGTTGTCTCTAAAATAGTCTGAATATAGCCATCTTCTCCAAACTGACCGTGTAAGGCATTAAAAATAATATTTGGTTTAAATGATTTAATAGTATCTAATAATTGAAAATTAGGTTCTACAATTTTTACAGAGTGGTGATGTTTTCTAAGTTCCTTAGCTACTTGCTTGCCAGTATCTTGACTTATAATCCTTTCCTTGGATATGCCACCTGAAATTATTAATATTTTTTCTTTCAACTTACTCCAATATTTTTATTTCTTTTTCTAAAGAAACACCTGTTTTATCTAAAACTTTTTTTGAAACAAAATTAATCAATTTAGTCATATCATCAAAAGTTGCATTCCCTTCATTCACAAAAAAATTACAGTGTTTTTTTGAAATACTAGCATCACCAAATTTTTTATCTAATGGAACTGACTCTTTAATAAGCTCCCACACTTTTTTTTGAGTTTGAGATACAGGATTTTTAAAAGTACTTCCACTTGTCTTAATTTTGCTAGGTTGGTTTTTTTCTTTTTCAGCTTTAATTCTGTTCATCTCTAATTTGATATTATTTAAGTTATCTTTTTTTCCTCTAAAAGATGCACTTAAAAAAATGAGATCGTCTGATAAACCACTCTCTCTATATTCAAAGTTAATATCTTTTTTCGCAATAGTTAATACATTCCCTTTTTTATCAATGGCTTGTACAGATAGTAATATGTCCTTAAATTCTTTTCCAAAACAACCTGCATTCATTTTTATTCCACCTCCTATAGTACCTGGAATACCCGTCAAAAACTCAAATCCTGATAATTCGTTATTCATTGCGAAAACTGAAAGAGCTTTATCTAAAACAGCACTTCCTGCTATTATGATATCTTCACTAAGTAGTGAAATATTGTTGAAGTTGTTACTCAATTTAATCACAACTCCATCATATATTTTATCAGTGATCAAAGTATTTGAGCCTGCACCTAAAATAAATATCTTCTCATCATTTTTCAGTTTTTTTAAAAAAATTACTAAGTCTTTTAAGTTATCAGCTTTGTAAAAAGCTTTTGTTTTACCTCCAATATTAAACCAATTCATTTTTTTTAAATCATAATCAAATTTTACTTTGTCCCCAAAATCTTTTAATAAATCTTTTAATTTTTCAATTTTCATTTCATTAATTTTGGCAATGTTTTAATCCAACTAGATATAGAGCCTGCGCCCATCCCAATCACAATTTTTTTTCCATACATATTTCTTTTTAAAAAAATCGCTAATTGTTTTAAATCGTTTACTAAAAACAATTTTACCTTTGAATTTTTTATAATTTCTTTAGCAAAACTTGAATATTTAAATCCCAACTTTATTTTTTCACCTGCCGTAAAAATTGGACACAGAATAACCGTGTCAGCATTTCTAAAAGCAAAAGAAAATTCTTTTTTAAGATCTTTTAATCTTGAAATTCTATGAGGTTGAAAAATGCAAACTTTTTCAAAATTTGGATAAACTTTATTTACTCCATCCAGCACCATTTTGATTTCTGTTGGATGATGAGCATAATCGTCATAAAAATCGATATTATTATATCTAAATATTTTGCTAAATCGTCTTTCAACACCTTTAAAGTTTAGTAATCCTTTTTTAATATCTTTAACAGATATGCCAATCGTTAAAGCAACAGCTGTAGCGGCTACAGCATTTCTTACATTATGAATTCCTAATAGAGGAATCTTAATATTTTTAATTAATAATTTTTTTTTATTAGGAACATTAGTGCTTAAATCAAATTCAGTGTATTTAATATTTTGATTTATTTTTTTTATAAAGAAATTAGATTTCGGATTTGTTCCATAAGTATAAAAATTATTAGACTTTAACCTTTTTATGAGACTATGGTTTATTTTATCGTCAATACACACAAATGACTTTCCAAAAGAAGGGGCTTTTTCAATAAATTGAATAAAAGAATTTTTTAATTGATCCATTGAGTCATAGAAATCCATGTGTTCTCTATCGATATTTGTAATTATTGAATAAGTTGAAGGGACGTGTACAAAACTTCCATCAGATTCATCAGCCTCTAAAATAGACCAATCACTTTTACCAAGTCTAGCTGTATTGTTAATTGATTTGATTACACCCCCATTAATAATAGTTGGATCTAATTTTGTATTTTGAAAAATTGAGGACACTAAAGAAGTAGTTGTAGTTTTTCCATGAGATCCTGCAATAACAATATTTTTGGTCAAAGAAACTATATGGGCTAACATCTTTCCTCTCGAAATTATGGGTAATTTTTTTTTTTTTGCTTCAATTATTTCTGGATTATTTTTTTTTATTGCTGAAGAAATTACAACTATTGTTGCATTTTTAAGATTTTCTCTTTTTTGTCCAATAAATATTTTAATATTTTCTTTTTTTAGTCTTGCTATATTTTTATTAATATATTGATCACTTCCTTGGACTTTAAATCCTTTTTCTTGCATAATCAAAGAAAGTCCACTCATACCAATACCGCCAATACCAACGAAGTGAATTATTTCTGTTTTACCTAATTCAATTTTCATTTATAGCTTTCAATATTTTTTCATTAACATTATTCCAAGTATTTTGATAATTTAATTTTTTTAAGTTTTCTTTTTTTTTTAAGTAATCGCTTTTTTTGTCTAAAATTTCATATAATTGTTTCTCAATTTTCTCATCGAATAATTTTTGCTCTAATACCCAGCAACAGTTATTATTTTTGTAAAATTTTGCATTCTCAAGTTGATGATTATCTTTAGATGATGGCAATGGAACTGCAATAAATGGTATGTATAATAAAGATAATTCAGCTAAAGTTGATGCTCCTGCTCTTGTAATAGAAAGATCCACTTGTTTAATAATTTCGGAAAAATCATCTTTAAAACTAAAAATCTCATTTTCTAAGTTATTTCTCATATAAAAATCTTTTAAGTTATCAATGTTATTCTCATTAGTTTGGTGAATAATTTTAATCTGGAAGTTTTTTGACAACTTGACAAGAACATTTTTTAAGTGACCGTTAAAAATATTCGCACTTTGACTACCACCTACAATCAGAATGGTAAATTTATTTTTTGTTTGAGAAATTGATTGTAAATTATAAATTTTTTTTCTCACCAAGGGAAAAATAGTTTTGATTTTATTTTTAAATTTTTCTGGAAAATTTTTTATTTCATTGTTATAGCAAAAAATTTTTTTACACGAATTAAGAAAGTATCTATTTGAACGCCCTAGCACATGGTTTGGTTCAACTAAATATAAATTTAAATTAAGTAATTTAGAAGCAAAAATTAAGGGTAAAGACATATACCCACCAGTAGATATTACTTCATCAATATTATATTTTTTAATAACTAAAAAAGCCTTGATCGTTAATAAAAGAAGCACAAAGAGATTAAATGGTAATAAAAAAATATTATTCAATTTTGGTGTGTTAACAATTTCAATTTTATTAATATTTTCATCCAAATATCTCAAGCCCCTTTTATCGGTTGAAATAATTACTTTACATTTTTCACGAAGATGATCACTTAAAATTATAGCTGGCACTACGTGCCCTCCTGTACCACCAGTAGAGATTAAAAAATTTTTTTTCATAATTAATCAATTTTTCTTTTTGTTAAATTTAAAATGATTCCTGATAAAATTGATATGCTTATTATCGATGAACCTCCATAACTTATAAAAGGTAAGGTCATGCCTGTTGTGGGAAACAATCTAATATTGACACCTATGTGAATCATAACTTGAAACATAATAAGACTTGCACTACCTACTAAAATTAATTTAACTTTTTCCTCATTTTCATAATAAACCCGCTTAAATATTGAGTAAATTAATACTAAAAACAAAAATAAAATTAGAATTATGGCAATTACCCCAAACTCCTCAGAAATAACTGAAATTATATAGTCTGTATGAGCCTCTGGAACAGTATTTTTTAAAGTTCCTTCACCAACACCTTTGCCAAAATAACCGCCACTTATGATTGACTCTATTGCTTTATCAGATTGAAAATTATAAGTGCCAGTTCCAGGGTCCAAAAAGGATAATATTCTATTTTTTATATATTGAAATTTTTCTATAAAAAATATTAAAAATAAAAAAGAAAAAATTAAACTTGAAAATAATATTATTAAAAAGACAATATTTATCCCTGATACAAAAATTAAAATCGACCAGCTAAGAAAAACTAACAAAGTTTGACCAATATCTGGTTGCATTGCCAATAATGATGCAACAGCTAATGTCACCAAAAATGACAATGTATACTTAAAAAAAATATTTGTATATTTTTGACTACTTAGGATTAAACTTATACAAATTATTAGAAAAGGTTTAACTAACTCAATTGGTTGAAATCTTGGTAAAAAATTAAGATCAATCCATCTTTTAGATCCTTTTACCTCAATACCTATAAAGGGTACCATTATCAAAAAAATTATTGAAAATAGAAAAATTATTAGGGAAAACTTTAAAAGTTTATCTTGACTTATAGATGATAAAAAAAAGATCAATATTGTGCCAAGAGAAATAAATATTAAATGCTTAAAAAAAAAAGAATAATCGTTTGTATCTAACTTATCCGATGCAATTAGTGAGGTAGAAACTAATGAGAAAAATAACCCAATTAGAAATAATAAAATTATTAGAGATAAAATAAACTTATCAACATTTTTCCACCATTCATAATATGAATTAAAAATAGACTTTTTAAATTCCATTTAAGTATCTCTTAATTAATTTGTTAAAATAATAACCTCTTTCCTCGAAATTTTTAAAAGTATCAAATGATGCTGCACAAGGGCTAAATAATACTGTCCAGTGAATAAATCTTTTCTTTTTAATAAATTTGAAAATTTCTTTAATAGCTTTGTTTAAATTATCAAAATTTTTTATTTTAACTTTATTTTTTAATTCTTTATTAAAAGGAGTTTTATTTTTGCCATAAATAAAAGCTTCAACGTTTAATAGATCACTCTTTTTTAAATTTAGTTTGTCACCCTTTTTAAAAATTCCACCCACAAGCCATAAGATATTAAGTTTAGATTTTAAAATATCTTTACTTGATGAGAAACTTGTTGATTTTGAATCATTTATAATTGTTAAGTTTTTTTTTTTATAAATGATTTGCTGTCGATATTTTAAACCTTTGAAGTTTTGTAATGTTTTTAATAATAGTTTATTGTTAAGTTTCAGTTTTTTTGAGATCTCAAAGATAAATGAGAGATTTTCTTTATTATTAGATGTTAAAAAATAGTCATTTTTAATTTTTTTGAAAAAATGTTCGTAATTTTTTTTATAAACTTTAATTATTTTGCAATTGAATTTTTTTGTTTTAAGTTTTTTATTAATAAACCTATTTTCTCCATTTAAATAAGAAAAAGCTTTCTTATTTTGAGTTTCAACTAACTTAAATTTTGCATTGGTGTAATTTTTAAGATTTCCATGTCTTTCAATATGATCAGGACTTATATTGAGAATAAAAGCATATTTTGAGGAAAATAACTGACTATAATCCAACTGATAAGATGAAGTTTCTATAACAAAAAATGTTTTTTTCGTAATTTTTTTTTCAGATAATATAGGATTACCAATATTACCTACTAGTCTCACATCTTTTTTTTGATCCAATAAAACGTCAAATAAAATTTTTGCTGTGGTTGATTTTCCATTTGTCCCTGTAATCGCAATGCTTTTATTTTTAAAGAAGGAATAAAAAACATCTAAATCTGTATAAATTTTTGTTAAGTTCTTTTTCAAAAATTTTGTCAATTTACAATTATTAATTGCAATACCTGGACTTAAAATAATTCTATCGAAATTTGTTTTGGATATTTCTTTATGATTAATAAAATTAATTTTCGAATTTTGTTTAAGTTTTGAATCATCATCAAATAAATATATCTTAGCTTTATCTTTTAAAAATTTATATGCAGAAGTGCCACTCTTTCCAAGCCCATAAATTAATATTTTTTTATTCAAAAAAATATTTCTAGATATTTTCATTATCTTAATTTTAAAGTGGCTAAACCTATCATGGCTAAAATTATTGAAATAATCCAAAATCTGATAACGACTGTGGACTCTTGCCATCCTTTTTTTTCAAAATGATGATGTATTGGGGCCATTTTAAAAATTCTTTTCCCAGTTAATTTATAAGATATTACTTGAACCATAACCGAAATAGCNTCTAAAACAAAAAGGCCACCTGTTATTGCTAACACGATTTCATGTTTAGTTATTATTCCAACAGCACCTAACGAACCCCCTAAAGATAGTGATCCTGTGTCTCCCATAAATATTTTTGCCGGTGGAGCATTAAACCAAAGAAAACCCAAACAAGAACCAATTATTGCGCCACAAAAAATTGAAATTTCTCCTGTGCCTTCGATGTAAGGTATTTGTAAATAATCTGAAAAGACTATATTTCCAGTTACATAACTTATGAAAGCAAAACAAGCTGCAACTAATATTACAGGCACTGTAGCTAAACCATCAAGTCCATCAGTAAGATTAACTGCGTTAGATGAACCTACTATTACAAATACAGAGAATGGAATAAAGAACCATCCAAGATTCAAGATTAAATTTTTAAAAAAAGGAAAATACAAATTTGTCATCTCTTGGAAGTCGACATAAGAAATAAAAAAAGTTACTCCTATAACTGCTAAAACAATTTGTAAAATTATTTTTATCTTTGACGAAATCCCAGAAGAATTATTATTTTTAATTTTTTTAAAATCATCAAAAGCTCCAAGCAATCCAAAAGAAACTACAATATAAAGACAAAACAATATATTTATATTAGATAAATCTGCCCAACATAATACTGATATTAACAAACCTATCAGAATAATTACTCCACCCATCGTAGGTGTTCCAATTTTTTTTAAAATATGATCCTCTGGCCCATCATCTCTTATAGGGTTAAAAATTTTTTGATTTGAAAAAAATTTGATAAATGGACCTCCAATGATTAAAACTATTAGTAGAGAGGTAAAAACTGACAAGCCAGTCCTAAAAGTAAGATACTTAAAAACATTCAAAAAACTAAACGTATCAACAAAATTTAGTAAAAATTGATAAAGCATTAATTCAATCCTTTTAGGTTTCTGACTATCTTATTAAATCCTGTCGCATTTGAGGCTTTGATCATTAAATAATCATTATTATTTAATCTATTTTTAATCAATTTAATAATATCTTGTTTATTTTTTAAAACCTTGCCTCTTTTGGATTTATTCAATTTTTTAAATATTAATTGTGCCTTTTTTCCTTTCACAAAAACTTTATCGACTTTAGTTCTATTGATTGTGGGAGCAATTGATTGATGAAGTTTATTTGAGAGTCTACCAAGCTCTAGCATATCTCCAATTANGAGATATTTTTTTGATCCTTTTGAATCTATCTTGTCGTAATTAAGTATTGCAGATTTAAGTGAAAGAGGATTGGAGTTATAAGTTTCATCAATTAAATTTATTGTCTTTTTTTTAATTTTCANTTTCAATAAGTNTCCTCTACCACTAGGTNTCTTAAAATTTAAAAAAAANCTTTCATCTAATTGAAAAATATCNACATAAACACTAATTATAGCCAAAGCAGATAAAGTATTATAAATATTACTTTGAAAGTTATTCAATACTGTAAAATTTTTTCTTAAATTATTCATTTCAATTGTAATTTGAAAATTTTTCGTATTTTTTTTGATTTTTATAAATTTTACATCAGATTTAAGTTTTTTTATTCCAAAAGAAACTACATTTAAATTTTTTTTTAACGCAATGTTTTGATGGAATTTAAAAAATCTATCATCAGCATTTAAAATGACATGCCCATTAGCCTGTGTATTATGAATAATTTCTGATTTAGCGAGTGCAATCCCCTTTATGTTTTTGAAATTTTTAGCATGCGCGTAATTAATATTTGTAATTACACTTACATTTGGTTGTAAAATCTTTGATAAGTAATCAATCTCACCTTTTTTATCCATGCCCAATTCTAAAATTCCATAATCGTCACTCTCTCTTAAATTAAAAAGACTTAACGGAACGCCGTACTTATTATTATAAGATTTTGGGGAAATGCTCACTTTTGAAATTTTTTTTAGAGAATTTCCAACTAATTCTTTTAAAGTAGTTTTACCACAGCTTCCTGTAATTCCAATAATTTTTGTATTAATATTTTTTCTAAAAATTTTTGATACATCAGTAAGAAGTTTTAATGAACTTTTTGTTTTTATTTGTTTATTTTTATTAAGACTTGATTGTATTCTATTGACAATAGCCAACGATGCCTTTTTTTTAAAGGCTTGTGCTACAAAATTATTTGCATCAATTTTTTTACCTTTGATTGCAAAAAATACGTCGTTTTTTTTTACTTCCTGGGAGTTTATTCTTGCCTGACTTATAGAACTGTGAATTGGTAATTTTTTATCATTCGATAACTCTCTTATTATATTTACTTTAAAATCATTAGATAATAATAAATTTTTACTTTTAATCGCTTCTAATATTTTTATTTTATCTGAAAATTTAATTTTCTTTTTTCCAAAATCTTGAATTTTTTCATGACCTCTTCCTGCTACTAACAAAATTTCACCAGTGCTCAAATTTTTTATTGCCTCTGATATAGCTGTTGCTCTATTAGAAATTTCTACAACTTTTTTATTTTTTATTCCCTTTTTTATATCTCGTCTAATTTTGTCTGGATTTTCAAATCTAGGGTTATCATCAGTAAGGTAAATAAGATTTGAGTATTTAGCTGCAATTTTTCCCATTTTAGATCTTTTATTTTGATCCCTATTTCCACCACAACCAAATAAAAGAATTATCTTTTTATTAGGGAACTGTTCCCTTAAATTTAAAAGGCATACTTTTAAAGCCTCAGGTGTATGCGCATAATCAAGAATAACTTTAGCTTTATTTTTGATATTTCCAATTTTTTCAAATCTTCCTTCAATAGATCTCAGTTTTGGAATAACTTTTAAAATTTTTCTAAGCTCAAGACCACTTTTTTCTGCAGCAATAATTGCCATTAGTAAATTTTTTAATTGAATTTTCCCTATTAATTCAAGATTTATATCTTCAATTAAATTTTTATATTTAATTCTAAGTATTTGAGACTCATTCTTAAAAAAATGTGATAAAACTTTAAAGTTACTCTTGTTATTGTTAAGTGTATAAAGTTTCAAATTTTCATTTACTGAAATTCTCTTTATCTTTTTAAATGGAGCGATTTCATCATCTGTTATTACATTTCCTTTTTTTTTAATTAAATTTTCAAATAAGTATAGTTTTGCCTTTAAATAATTTTTAAAATTTTTATGATAATCTAAATGATCTTGAGATATGTTGGTGAATATACCGGTATTGAAAACTAAACCATCCAGTCTGTTTTGACTAAGACCGTGGCTTGATGCTTCCATTATTACATTATCTATTTTTTTATCTTTCAGAATTCTTAATATTTTGCTTAATTTGATTGGATCAATTGTTGTGTTGTTAAGCTTCAGATTAAAATTATTTGCTTTAACCCCAAGGGTTCCTATTGAGGCAACTTTTTTTTTATTAAGTTTAAGTATTTGGTAATAAAAATTTGCAATTGAAGATTTTCCATTAGTTCCAGTAACAGCAATTAAATTTTCTGGCTTTTTTTTATAAATTTTAGATGAGACATCAGCTAATAACTTTCTAACATTATTAGTATCAAGATATATAATTCCATTGTGTTTTTTCTTAAACTTTTTCTCTGACACGATGATTTTAGAACCATTTTTAATTGCAAGTGGAATAAATTTGTTTCCATCAATTTCATTACCTTTTATTGCGAAAAAAATATTATTTTTTTTTACACTCTTGCTATCAAATGAAATACCTGAGAAAAAAACGTTTCTAAATTTTTTGTTAACATTAGGGATGTAGTCTTTAAGCAACATTAATTAATTAACCTCACTGTATTTTGTGGCTAAAATAGGCCCAATTTTATCTAGAATTTGGCCTGTAACTTCTACAGAAGTCCAACCAGCTGTATTAAAAGGTGTTCCTTTGTATTTTATGTTTGAACCATCTCTATAATGGTAAATATAATCTTTACTAATTTTAGGCTCGTCTAACATTACAGCCATTACGAATTTCGGTCTAGAAGTCGGAAATACCGATAAAAAAGAATTTATTTTTTTATTGGTATAAATACCATTTATACTTTTTTGTGCAGTTCCAGTTTTTCCACCCACCTCAAAACCACTGACATTAGCTAAAGATGCAGTCCCATGTTTTGTTGATACAATTTTCCTTAGAATAGGTAAAATTTTTTTTGATACATCGTCATTCAAGATTTTTTGTCTTTTATTTCTATTTTTATTTTTAATCAAAGTTGGGTCAATATTATAACCTCCATTAGCTATTATTGAGTATGCCTTAACTAATTGAATTAATGTGGTGGTAATACCATGGCCAAAAGAAGCAGTTGCCAATGGACATTTGCCCCAATTAAATTCAATTGGTTTTCCAACTTCCTCTATCTCAAAAGTTATTTTTTTTAAAANCCCAATNGTTGATAAAAATGATTTGAATTTATCCTCACCTAGTTTTTGACCAATCCTAACAGAACCTATATTTCCAGAGCGAATTAAAATTTCTTCAGCAGTTAAATTTGAGGGTATCTTATTGTCGTACTCTCTTATTGGGAATCCGGCACAACTTAGTGATTTTGGTAAATCCAAAAATTCTGTTTGAGGTTCAATAATTTTTTCATTAAGTGCGGCAGCTAAGGTGAAAGTCTTAAAAACGGAACCAAATTCATAAACACCTTTGGTAGCTCTATTAATAAAATTAGGATCTGAAATTTTTTTTCTTTGATTCGGATTAAAATCTGGCAATGAAACTAAAGAAATAATTTCACCGTTATTTACGTCCATTAATATACTTGCACTTCCTTTGGTATTAAAAATTTTATTAAACTTAATTAATTCTTCCCTGATTAAATATTGAATATCTTTATCAACTGTTAATTTTATTGGTTGTTGGGAATTTTTAAGCTGTTCATCTAATGTTTTTTCCAGACCAGAAATACCATTATTATCATTATCTATCTGACCGATAATATGGCTGAATAAATTACTTTGAGGATAAATTCTTATTAAATTATCTCTTGGTTCAATAGCGTTATCACCAAGCTGCATTAGTTTTTCGTAATTTTCCTCAGAAATCTTTTTTTCAAAATAAAAAAATTTACCTTTATCAATTCTTTTTTTTATTTTCTGAATATCTTTCTCAGGAAATAAGTATTTGAGGTTTAATAATAGTTTTTTCTCGTCAATTATTTTTGAAGGACTAATTCCTATATCTATAGAATTTATAGTTTTGACTAAATATTTATTATTAGTATCAATTATGTCAGCTCTATAAAGTTTATTCGAAACTTTTTTTAAATCATTTGTCTCATTCATTTTGGAATTTCGTGACCCAAGATGAGCAAGGTGTACTAAGTAAATTATAAAGATTATAAAAAAAATGAAGAAAATAAAAGATATTCGATTAAAAGTAATATTTAAATTTGATTTACTTCTTTTATAAGAAAAATCATTTTCTTGAGTCTCTAAAATTATTCTTGAATCTCTTTTACTCATTAGAAAATTTAAATTTTTTAATTTTTATGTTTTTTTTATTTTGATGAATAACATAAAAATTTTGAATATCCTTTTCAAACAATTCCTCATCAAAATATAGATTTTGATAATCTAGTAATTTATCTGTTGAACTTAAGTAATCATGTTCTAATTTAATATTTTCAAAATTTCTTTTTGATTCTCTAATATTTTCCTTTAATGAAAAAATTTCATCGTCAATTCTTTTTGTGGAATTTTTAATAATTGCAGTAAATAAAACCAAAAATAATATCAAAAAAGTTACAAAAGATTTTTTCATAATTTATTTCCAAGATTTTCTATCTCAATTAAATTTCTGAATTCATTGAAAATATCTGTTTCAAAATTATAAGAATTATCTTTTTTAATCATATATCTTAGCTTGGCAGATCTAGAGGGTATATTTTCCCTCAATTCTTTTAACGAGGGTGTTTTGGGTTTTTTTTCTAATATCTTAAATAAAGTTTCGCATTGATTTAATTGAGGAAGATATCGAGAAATACTTTTATTTTCTGATAAACTTTTGAAGAAATATTTAACAATTTTATCCTCTAGTGAATGAAAAGTAACTACTGCTAAAACGCCGTCTTTTTTCAAAATCTTTGATGCAAATATTAAACCATTTAGCAACTCACTAATTTCTTTATTTACAAAAATTCTAAGCGCTTGAAAAATTTTAGTGGCACTATGTATTTTAAAATTTTTTTTTCTTTTAGTTTTTTCAATTAGTTTAACTAGTCCTTGTGTGTCAATTTCTTTTTTTTTTCGAGAAATAATTATTTGATTGGCAATTTTTTTTGCCTCATTTTCTTCACCAAAAAACTTAAAAATTTTTTCTAATTCTAGAGCTGACAAAACATTAATTGCTTCTTTTGCAGAAAATTCGTTTATTCCCATCTGCATATTAAGTTCACCTTCTGAGTTAAAAGATAAACCTTTTTCCTCATCCTTAATTTGTGAGTAAGAGAAACCTAAATCAAAAATTACACCCTTTATATTTTCATTCTTCAGTTTAAGATGATTTAATTGACTAAATTTTTTATTTTTAAATACAAAACGATTTCCGAATTTTTTTGAAATTTTATTGGCTATTTCTTCACATTTCTTATCTCTATCTAAGGCAATAACTTTTGTTCCCTTAAAACTTAAAATTTTTTCTGTGTATCCACCTTGACCAAAAGTACAATCAATAAATGTGCCACCATGTTGAGGGGTAATAATGCTAATTATTTCATTAAGCAATACCGGATAATGTTTTGGAATATCCGATAGCATGGTGGCTTCCATTTATTTTTTCGAAGACCATTAATTTTTTTGTCTTCGTAAAAATGCTGGTATTTCTAAATCATCCTCTTCATCTTGATCTTTATCAGATCCTAATAAATCCTCAGAACTCAGGCTTTTATTATCTGAATTAAATAAATCTGGCTCATCACTATCTACGCCGAATTCTTTTAGATCATTTGATAATTCATTGGACATCTCTTCAGATGACAATGCTTCTTGAGAGAAAGATGTTTCATTTTCCTTTGAAGTATTTTCAACAATGCCTTCAACTTCTTGGTTTTTTAATAACTCCTCGTGATATTGATGGTTGACTTCGTCTACAGACTGATGATTCACATTTTCTGTGATAACCTCATTCTCAAGTTTTAAAGCATTAGCGCCATGTGATAATGGGTTTGAATTTGCACCTGAAAAACTAAATGAGGCAGTTCCATTTGTGGAGGCAAAATCAGAATAACCTGGATTTCGATTTTGAATACGATGAACCATATTTATAACCGATTTCGATTCAGGTTGTTGTCCATCTAATGAAGTTGCAACAATTGAAACACGTATCTTTCCATCCAGAGATGGATCAATTATTGAGCCATTTATAATCTCAGCCTCAGAATCAACTTCAGATCTAATTTTATTAACAATCTCATCTACTTCAAAGAGCTTTAAATCTTCGCCACCAGTTATATTTATTAACAAACCCTTTGCTCCTTTAAGAGAATAATCATCAATTAGTGGATTATTCAAAGCTAATTCCGTAGCCTTTTCAGCTCTTCCCTCACCCTCAGCCTCACCGGTTCCCATCATTGCTTTGCCCATTGAACTCATTACAGTTTCAACATCAGCAAAATCTAGATTAACTAAACCATCTTTAACCATTAGGTCGGTTACGCTTTGAACTCCATGACGAAGAATACTATTTGATAATTGAAAAGACTCTTTATATGTAGTTTGTTCATTAGCGATTTTAAATAAATTTTGATTAGGTATTACAATAATCGTATCAACNTGTTTTCTTAATTCTTCAAGACCTTGTTGTGCTCTACGCATTCTNGATGGAGCTTCATATAAAAATGGTAATGTTACTACACCGACTGTTAATATATTTAATTCTTTTGCTGCTCTTGCAATTACATGAGCCGCACCAGTCCCTGTGCCACCACCCATTCCTGCAGTGATAAAAACCATATTAGCACCTTTAAGAATATCCACAATATCATTTAAAGACTCATCAGCAGCTGCTTGTCCTATTTCATGTTTTGCTCCTGCACCTAAGCCTTTTGTTAAATTTAAACCTATTTGTATCCTAGTTTTAGATTTACTAGTTTTTAAATCTTGTGCATCAGTATTAACTGCAACAAATTCAACACCGTCTACACCTGCATCAATCATTTCATTTATTGCATTACCTCCTGCTCCTCCTACTCCCAAAACCAATATTCTTGGTTTTAATTCTTTTATTTCTGGTACCTTAAAATTAATTGTCATTTTTTTATCCCCCGTTATTTGTTAAATTGATACTCCCATTTAAGGCTTGATCGATTTAAATTAGCTTTTTTTCTTGCATTGACCTTAAATTTTTCAAAAGTTGTTGGTTCCCATATCTGGAAGGTTTTGCCCTGACCAACAAACACCATTCTATTTTTAATTTTAGCGTGTTTAAGTAATTTTGAAGTAAGTGAAATTCTTCCTTCACTATCAAANTGTAAATTTGTACTTTCAGATAAAATTGATGTTGCAAAAAAATCNCTTTTTTCNTCNAAAGGATTNAAAGAGTCTATTGAATTTGAAATTTTTTCTACTCTATCTTGAGGCCAAGCCTCTATTGATTGATTATTGAATGATGGATAACAGATTACACCGTTATATCCAAGGTTAGATAGATATGACCTATAACTTGCAGGCACTGACACCCTTCCTTTTTTGTCCAATTTGTTTTCGTAGGTCGATAAAAACATAAGCCATAAAGTCCTATAAATTCCCTATATGGGAATATTTGGGATATTATGGGTTTTTTTAAATAGTGTCAACTAATACTATTTTTAATTGAAATTTGCCTTTTGAAAGTGAAAAAGTGTCAGAACGTGAAGATTTGTAAAAGATCAAGATTTAATGAAAAGCCAGATAAACTATAAGCCGGGTTCTGTCATTTAAACTTATCATTTATCTAGGCTTAAGATCACTCTTAAGCTCAAGCAACTAACCCTGATGACCAGCCAAGGATGGCTTTTAGTTTTTCAACAATGTCATCTCTACTTAGTCTTGCTCCCAGTGGGGTTTTCCAGCGTTCATTGTTACCAATAGAACCGGTGT
>FUFK010075507.1_pt1 | contig 30213 bp, 28 predicted proteins | sample 1021851 | NCBI WGS metagenome assembly FUFK01 (sample SAMEA51879418, study PRJEB19060) | metagenome | reverse complement strand
CGTGAGGGCTGATGCTAAAATCGCCCTAGTCGTTGCGACTGTTTAAATAAAATCAGCTAACCAATGCAATAAGCATTATCTGCAATTTCAACGACGACTAGAACACAGCTTTGATTAACTAGTAGCTATCAGCAGTGCGCATTTGTGAATGTTCAACACGCCCTAATATAGAGCACTTGCTCAGAAAATAAATCTATATAAGAAGACACTATCCCGTGGAACTACTCATTTTTTTAATCATAGGTGCACTAGCAGGGTTTGCGGCCGGGCTTTTCGGCGTGGGCGGTGGCACCATTATCGTACCGCTGTTATTTATCGTCTTTACCCAAATGGGCTACGATGCCGATACCATTATGCATCTGGCTTTGGGAACGTCGCTTGCGACCATCATCGTCACCTCGATCAGCTCCTTGATGGCGCATAATAAAAAGGGCGGCGTCATGTGGCCGGTCTTTAAAAATCTAGCACCTGGTTTGGCGCTAGGGTGCTTTTTGGGAGCAGGGATAGCAGGGCAAATATCAGGGTTATATCTGCAGCTGATTGTCGGGGTGTTTTTACTGTGGGTCGCTTATAGAATGTTTACCGCTGGTAAAAGACGTACACATATGAGTGATGCGAGTCATACGCCTGTGGTATTACCGTCTAAACCCAAGCAACTTGCGGCAGGTGGTATTATTGGTGTGGCTTCGGCCATTTTTGGTATTGGCGGTGGCAGCTTAACGGTGCCGTATCTCACCCGTTATAATGTGGTCATGCAAAAGGCGGTAGGCACGTCGGCGGCGTGTGGTTTGCCTATTGCCATTGCTGGTGCGCTCGGCTTTATGTTCTTTGGTATGCAGCAGCAAGTTGATGTACCCAATACCATTGGCTTTGTGCATATTTATGCCTTTTTGGGCATTGCGAGTATGAGCTTTTTTACCGCTAAAGTTGGGGCAAAAGTTGCTCATATGCTCTCACCACCCCTGTTAAAGAAGTGCTTTTCGGTATTGTTATTCGTAGTGGGACTTTATTTTCTGTATAAAGGGTTATTTTGAAGATTTGGATTGGTGTGTTTGAAATATGAAGACTAAGAACGATATGATATTGCTTAATATTGAAAATCACGCCTAGTTTAGTAATCTGTTATAAAATGCTACTTTTCTTACTTGCTGTGACTGCGTCTCCAGAGGCTGCGAAAAATAGCGTTTAATCTTGCTATACCATTTTTATAATGGTTTCACTATAACATCCATTATATTCTTAGCGGTTTTCTTTGGTTTAGAAGCTATTAGACTTGAGACTGTCAGGTAAGCTTCATTAACTATAGTTAGCTGAATGTAAAACTGTTATGGATTTAAACGCGCTACTGGTATAAATTTTACTTGCGTGCTGCGTTCCCAGAGGCTGCGCAAAATTCATCCCAGTAGCGCTATGACATTTTTAGAGTGTATTGACTATATCGAAAATTCTATCTAAACATCAAGAATGATGCAGGTTGTGGTGGCATGAGCATACAACTTGCCATCAGGCCCTACAATTTTTCCTTCAGCAGTTGCTGTTCTTCGACCAGCATGAATGACTTTACCTTCAGCCCGTACTAAAGGTGTTGCCACTGTCAAAGCTCGCACCATATTTACTTTTATCTCTAAAGTTGTATAGGTTTTTCCTGCTGGTAAAAGGGTATGTACAGCGCAGCCAACAGCAGAATCTAAAAGCGTACAAAACCAGCCACCATGGACTGTACCCAATGGGTTGTAATGATGACGCTTTGGACGCCCTTGAAAAACGGCAATACCTTTTTCCATATGAATAGGAGTGTAGTCGAGCGTTAGACCAATAGGAGGATGAGGCAGCTCTCCTGCAAACATAGCGTTAAAAATGTCCATACCGCTGCGAGTGGTTAAGTCTGATAATGGAATGACGTCAGCGTCACCTAGCTTTTCTCTAATGAGTGCTTCTTCTGTTTCCCATGTTGCTATAGTTTCTTCAACATTCATTTTCAATTCCTTAAAACGATAAATAAGAGGTTAGCTCATTCTTATAAAGACCAAAGTTTTATCAATTAGTGTTCTTGATGTTTGCTTTTATTTTTAAAATACATCGTTACATAGCCGATTAACCAAAAAGCACATATTGCTTGAAACCAGATAAGACTGTGCATGGTGATCGTCATAATATTATCAGTCTCAACGTTGTAGTGTAGTAGTGACAATAAACCCATCAAGGCATACAAATAAAGCCACCAATGCCCCTTGCTCATCTGGCTTTTGACAGCCACGATCAAGCCGTAGATACCGATTGGTGTCATGACGAACCAAAAAGCATCTACCAGATGAGGGGATAACCAATCAGGCTCAGGATAGTGGTCAAAATAAACCACATTATGAACATAGTGCAAAATGCTCGAGAACACATTAAGTAATACAATGAAAATTAAGGTCTTATAATGTTTGTAACGATTTATCATGGTGTACCTTGTTGATCGTCTCTAAAATATCTTGCCAAATATGAGTGTTCTTGCTTCTAAAATAGCCAAAATGCCCAATTGATTGGTCTGATCCCTTGCTAATGGTATAGCGTTTAAAAGTGATGGGTTGATCGCTAGTCACATTTTTCCAAAAATTATGCAGGTTGCGTTCAGTGCAGATTTCATCATCATCGGCAGTGAAGACGAAGGTTGGCACATTAAAATTCTTGTAAGTCCCAAGGGGAATGGTTTTTCCATAGAATTTTTCTGAGAAAAACAGCTCTTTTTCTCGGCACCAAGCCCCCCATTCATCTGTAAAACCAGCTGGCAAATCTTCCATGAGTCTTATGCTTTTAGCCGGCACATAATTAAAAATTTTATTACTAAGCGGGGCTAAAAAGCGGAAAAAGAAGTTAGCCTTAAGACGATAGCGAAGCGGCATATAGCTAAAGTATCCTGCTGAGACAGCCACTGCAATTAGAGCATCTAATTGATCAGCATTATGAGCAAGGCCAACTTGTTGACCTCCAGTGCTATGCCCTACGCAATACAAGGGTAAATCCTTAAACAGGCGCTTGGCTGTATCGATAACAGCTGGAATGTCATAGCGCCCAATATCAGAATACTGATAATGACAATCCTTTAGATGGCTTATTTTAGAATCGCAAAATCCTCTATAGTTCCAAAGAATGACATGAAAACCATGCTCTCTTAAGTATTTAGCAAACGGCAAATAATAAGAAGTATTGGTAGCGGTTCCTGGGTTTATTAGAACAACGGCTTTAGGATTATTCGCTTTATAGAGGGTTGCACGCAGCTCGACGTTGTCGTCCGTCAGAATATTTATATCCATAAAAGAACCCTACTTGTTGTTAATTAATGGCTACTATAAACTATGGACATTACTCCACAGTCAAGCGTTAATTGAGGGTGCTCGCTAATGAATATAAAAGAATTAACTGAAACAGTCGGACTAAGCAGAGATACGATCCGTTTTTACGAAAGGGAAGGATTAATTTCGTCACCATCTAGAAAATCTAATGGTTATAGAGATTACGATAACAGGATTGTGGAACAGCTCAATATGATTATTATGGTGAAGGAGTTAGGTTTCACCTTAAAAGAGATTAGAGAGCTAACAGAGCTATTGTATTCAAACAACCTGACCCAATCACAAATGGGTGAAAAGCTTCTAGAAAAAAACAAGCAAATTGAAGTTAAGATTCTAGAGTTATCTAAAATGAAAGCGTTAATAGATGATGCATTAAAAGGCATGTGTTCTTATAAGGATAAGCTAGCTCTTTAATCTAAGTTATGAAAGGTCCCGATACAGTACCTCCAGGTCTCAAATCATCTAAACCAATATCATGGGATAAAATTCACCCACTGCTATTTACTGCCTCAATCTTGTACTTTGCTTGAGGGAACTCAGACTTCATGAACTCAGCTATCTCTTCCTTGGTTGCTGACGTAGGGCTGTAGTGGTGTGTTCGTTTAGTCTTGTGACCAAAGACACGGTGAGATCTTCCAAGTGAGAATATATCAGCTATTTTGACAAATGGCTGATAATCTTTCGAAGACTCAGTTGTTGTGGGTCCTTTTCTATTTTTGTTATTCACAAAAAAATCCTTTGCCACCTCGTTGATACAAGATAGCAAAGGATGAATCCTCACACAATAGTGTGACGGGTAATTTATTAATAAAAATTGTTGTAAGAGAGGAATAAAGTTTCATACTAAACGGTCAAGCACCCTTGATCGAACCGTTTAAGATTAAACATGACCAAAAATAAAGATTCATACTAATTGCTACCACCATGTCCGAATCAAGCTACAACTGAGTATTAAAGTATCATACTCGTTGTAACTCACTTCGGGACAAAAGCAAGTTTGAGTAACTAACTTGCTTTACCAATCAGCCATGAGCAAAAGTATCTGTGAGATTGGAGGCACTGCAAAGGGCGATGTTTTTGAAATTGAGATCACTCAATGTGGAAGAAAAACTACGCTTCCAGTCTGCTCCGGTGTTTCTTTCCCGCAGCTCCGAGAGTGAGCGTTGCCAATACCAAAGGAATAAATGAAACCAGCAGCACGGTATGCCATCCATAGGAACTGAGAATACCTCCAGAAGAAAATGAGCCAATCGCCATCAAGCCAAAAATGATGAAATCGTTAAGAGATTGCACCCGGTTTTTCTCTTCCGGTTTATGGCATTCTAACACCAGTGCCGACGCGCCTAAGAAGCCAAAATTCCAACCTAGACCCAAAAGGATCAACAGTGACNAGAAATGAAGGACATCTTCTCCAATCAGTCCAATGACAGCCGATAACCCAGTAAGTAAAATACCCAGTGCCGATATTTTCGTCGCGCCAAAACGTGATATCAACTTACCGGTAAAAAAGCTTGGTGCGTACATCGCAATTACATGCCACTGAATACCTAAATTGGATGACTCCTGGCTGTGGCCGTGCATATGCATCGCTAACGGCGCGGCGGTCATTAAAAAATTCATAATCATGTAAGAGGCAGCGCCACAAATTACTGCACAGATAAAACGTGGCTGAAGTGCAATTTCGGACAGTGATCGTCCTATCTGCTCTATCTGTTTTTTCGGTGCGGGTGAATGCACGCCAAAGAGAATAAAACCTGCCAGTAGAGCAACGATAGCTTGCGCAAAGAAAGTCGCAGCAAACATTTTTTGCGGCCACAAATGCATGGTTTGCGTCACCAATTGTGGTCCAATAATTCCGGCAACAATGCCGCCAGCCATGACCAAAGACAGCGCTTGAGGGCGCTTATTAGCGGGTAAACCATCCGTAGCGGCAAACCGGAAAGAGAGCACAACCGCAGCATAAGCACCACCTAAAAAGGTGGAAAGACAAAATAACCAAAACCATCCCATAAACAGTGCAGCCATAGCAAATAAGCCCGTTAATACCCCCGCACCGGTCCCAACTAAAAATGCGATTCGTCGACCATATCGGCGTGCAATTTCTCCAGCAGGAAAAACACAGGCCGCCATCCCGACAACAAAAATTGAAATGGGTAATGTGGCCAGTATCGGTGAAGGCGCGAGCGTATTCCCAACGATAGCCCCGGTTGCGTAAACCACCACAGCATTCGCCCCGGACAACGCTTGTGCCAACGTTAAACGCCATAAATTAGAGCGATGCGACTGCGGACTGATGCATTCAGATTCATCAACTGCAGCATGAGCTTCATTAGCCATTCTGTTTATTTTCCTTATAAGGTTTTCTTTATTGAAGTGTCTACACACTAAACTGAAGACTTGTCACAGCTACCGTAGTTACAGAGGACAGCAATAGCAAGTAAGATGATCTTTAAAACATGCATAGAAAATCTTTATTGCTCTTCATCTCGATTCACTTCGCTAAATAACCAACCTCGGAAAGCTTGCATTCTTGGCAGCTCTGCACATTCCGGGCGATACACCACATAATACGCCAAAGGTGAATTGAATTGGATTTCCGGGAAAAGACGGATCAAATGCCCAGATGCAAGGTCATCTCGCACCATAACACTACGTGCAAGGGCGATCCCCCGCCCGTCAATAGCGGATTGAAGGACGGCAGCCGAGTTATTGATTTGAATGTTATGGGCTGTCTCATGGTCAGTAACTCCCGCTTTTCTCAACCATTCCGACCACGTGGGGAATCCGGTATGGGCATCCATAGATAAATCATGAATGAGGGTTTCACGAAGCAGTTCACTGGGATGGTGAAAACGACGCTGTTCACGCAATAGTCTCGGTGAACACACAGGATAGACTTCTTCATCCATCAGTTTTTCAGCCTTCAATCCCGACCAGTTACCCAATCCATAACGAACACCAATATCGACACGTTGAACCGCAAAGTCGACGGGCTTTAAGTTGGTATCTAAGCGAACATCCGTTTCTGAACAAACATCTTGAAACCGATCCAGTCGCGGTAATAGCCACTTGGCAGCGAATGCTGGACTCACCGTCACGGTCAGAACACCACTCACAGAACTTTCTTGTAAACGTTCTAAGCCAATAATCAATTTATCAAATCCCGCTCGAATGTCGGGCAGTGCTCGTTCTGCTGTTTCAGTGGGAATCAAACGAATTTTTCCACTGTTCATCCGATGAAAAAGAGGCGCATCAAGCCATTCTTCCAATGAGCGAACAAGTTGTCCAACGGCCGCGGGGGTTACATGCAATTCTTCTGCTGCCGAAGAGAAACTCTGATGCCGGGCACTGGCCTCGAAAGCCCGCAGAGCATTAAGATGTATAGGTAGCTTCATATCGATAAACTTTTTCTTTAGCGTTAATACAGATTATCTCGTTTGTGAAAGAAAGTAAATCCGTGGAAAATACCTCTCAAGCCGACAAACAAGCACTCCACTGCCAGTGTCGGTGAGCAAACAGTCTATATCTAAAGGCGTTCCTAAAAAGTTTTTCTTTATAGTAATTCCACGAAGATAAAGGTCATTGAGAAGGCCTAATACAAACGTAAACAGCAAGGGGTGAGACTCTACACAACACTCCGGCTCAACACTAACAAGTTCCGCTTTGTGCGGTTAAAGAGAGATTAAGCTATGAACAATCAATTTGCAGGTAAAAAACTACTGGTTATCGGTGGCACAAGCGGTATGGGCTTAGAAACGGCTCGTATGATCCTTGAGCAAGGTGGTCAAGCCGTTATCGTCGGTCACCGTGCAGACAAAGCGGAATCGGCACGTACAGAGTTGTCTTCACTGGGTTCAGTCGAAGCGTTAACCGCAGATTTGACGACTGATGAAGGTATGCAAGCGTTACTGAAAGTGATTGATGAAAAACATTCAGACGTAGATTTATTGGTAAACGCAGCCGGTGTGTTCTTCCCTAAACCGTTCTTAGAGCATGGAGCATCGGATTACGATCAATACATGCAAATTAACCGCGCATTCTTCTTCATCACCCAAAAAGTAGCCGCCAACTTGGTTGCAGGAAACCGTCCGGGCGCTATCGTCAATGTAGGCTCTATGTGGGCAAAACAAGCGATTGCTGCGACACCATCGTCAGCGTATTCAATGGCGAAAGCAGGCCTGCACTCTCTGACTCAACATCTGGCAATGGAGCTGGCTGCCAATCATATTCGAGTTAACGCTGTATCACCTGCGGTTGTACAGACACCAATTTATGAAGGTTTCATCCCTAAAGAAGAAGTTCACCAAGTGCTTCAAGGCTTTAACGGTTTCCATCCAATTGGCCGCGTAGGTACACCTCAAGATGTTGCCAATGCCATCATTTTCTTACTCTCTGACAAAGCAGATTGGGTCACTGGCGCAGTTTGGGATGTTGACGGTGGTGTAATGGCTGGTCGTAACTAATACGGTGTTGAGCACTCTGCTCATCTCACTTTCGTAAGACTTATTTTGCCTACCACGATTGTTAACGTGGTAGGCCTATCGAGAATACTATTCGGAGAAGAATTACCATGATGCAGGATTGGAATAATTACCGCGATCAACTGATGACTAAAGTTGGTGAACTTGCTGAACAAAGTCCAGACATTGTACGAGGCCTTGTTACCATTGAAAACGCAGCATCAAAAACCGGGCATCTGGAGCCTAAAATTCATGAGCTGATTGCATTGGCCGTAGCGGTGACAACACGATGCGATGGTTGTATTTCTGTTCACACCAAAAAAGCGGTTGAACATGGTGCGACCGTTGCAGAAATATCAGAAGCACTCGGTGTCGCAGTGGCTTTGAATGCTGGTGCAGCTTTAACTTACAGCGCTCGAGTGCTAGACGCTCACGCTCAGCTTCAGACATCATAATCATCTCGCCAAGGAACAATGATGCTGGATAAGCACATTGTTCCTGCTCACTAACCAGGAAAAATCCATGCAGGTCAATTCAGATTTCTCACGTACAGCCGTACTTAAAGCCTGCCAGTATCAATGGGTTCAATCAACTCAACCGGGTGTAGAACGCGTCATGCTGGACAGAATTGGTAAAGAAAAAGCAAGGGCTACCAGCATCGTTCGCTACCTTCCAGGTTCGCTATTTCCAACTCATACCCATCCTGGTGGTGAAGAGATTTTTGTCTTATCAGGCACCTTTTCAGACCAATCGGGAGATTATCCGCAAGGTTGGTATTTAAGAAATCCTCCAGGTTCTTCCCATGCACCGAGTAGTCCAGAAGGTACCACAATTTTTGTGAAGCTTTGGCAGATGCAACCAACCGATCAGCATGTCGTACGTATCAATACTAAAGATCCGGCGAACTGGACGGTGGAAAATGGGCGCTCTGTTTGCCATCTATACCGGAATAGCATTGAATCAACCAGTCTTCAAAAACTATCCGAAAATGAAAACCTGTTCAGTGCTAAGGCATGCCACGTGACGAGCGAGTTATTCGTATTGTCAGGCAGTGTCTCTCATAACGATATCGAATATATAGAAGGCAGTTGGCTGCGTTTAGCAAAATCTGACCTTCAATCAGTAAAAGCGGGCAACTTAGGTGCAACCGTTTATCTTAAAGTCGGTGAATTTCAGAATGTCAGTCACGAGGTATCAAAGTGAATCATAAACAGATTGCAATTGTCGGTGGCGGACTCAGCGGACTTTACGCTGCGTTTCTGTTAGAACAACAAGGCATTACCAACTATATACTACTCGAAGCCAGATCTTCCTTCGGTGGGCGGATCATGGACTATTCGGATACAACAAGCGAGGATTTAGATCGTTTTGACCTAGGTCCAACTTGGTTTTGGCCAGACTTTCAACCTCAATTGAACGCTTTAATTAACAACTTAGGTTTACAAAGATTTGCTCAATATGAACAAGGTAACATGGTTGTTGAACGCTCACCTAACGAGCCACCCACCACAATGAGAGGTTTTGCCAGTTCACCTGCATCCATGCGTTTAAAAGGTGGTATGGGCACCCTTATTCGTGCCATTCATGACCGTTTGCAAAGCCAAGAGCTGTACGTCTCTGCAAAGGTAAAATCGATCCGTAATGAAAGTCAGATGGTCGAAATAACTTACTGCGACACTCAATCCGGCTCTGAGCACACAGTTAATGTTGACCATGTGTTTCTTGCTTTACCGCCACGTTTAGCGGTCAATCGTATTCAATTTATACCACCTTTACCGAAGACACTGACAGAGCAGTGGCAAGAAACAGCTACCTGGATGGCACCTCACGCGAAATACATTGCCGTATATGATGCCCCATTTTGGCGTGAGCAGGGGTTGTCTGGTGATGCGCGTAGTGCTCGGGGACCGATGGTTGAGATACATGACGCCTCAATGCCTGGGGGAAAAGCTGCCTTATTTGGTTTTCTGGGGATACCGGCCAATTATCGAAAAGAACTTAGTGTTGAAGAAATCAAAGTCCATTGCCGAGCACAGATGACACGTCTGTTTGGCCCTGACGCCAAAAATTTTGTTGCCGATGTCTTTAAAGACTGGGCACAAGATGAGTTTACCGCGACAGAGTTTGACTTAGATATGACCAGCGAACATGGTCGTGCACCTGATATCACCGCCATAAGCGGCGTATGGAAACAACGGATGACGGGCGTAGGCAGTGAATGGTCCGCTCAATTCCCTGGCTATGTAGCGGGTGCGATTGAAGCGGCTTCAATCGGTGTCAAAGGCTACCTTGAACGACGGAAGATTTAATAAGGAGCAAACACTCATGACCAACACATATCGCGTAATGCAGATTCTAGAGCCTGGAGTTCTACAGTTAGCTGAGAGAACATGCCCTGAACCCGGTAAAGGAGAAGTTGTCATCGACGTTGAAGCGTGCGGAATTTGCGGTGCAGATATTTTTGATATCGATAACGTCAACCCCAACCTTTCTCCTCCTCGAGTTCCGGGACATGAGGTTATCGGCCGAATTGTTGCGTTAGGTACAGACGTCCCCAATCGATGGTCTATCGGGCAAAGAGTCGGCGTGGGTCGATTAGGCGGGCCTTGCTATGTTTGTGATTTTTGCCGACAAGGCCACTTTCAACAATGCAGCGATCAGCCAGTTGTTGGCTCTAGCATGGATGGCGGTTACGCTGAAGTGATGCTTGTAAGGGCATCCGGATTGGTCTCTATTCCAGATGAACTCAATTCTATTGAGGCAGCACCGATACTTTGTGCTGGTGTCGCGACGTTCAATGCGTTAAAAAAATGTGGCGCTCAAGCCGGTGATACGGTCGCAGTTCTGGGCGTGGGCGGATTGGGTCACATGGCTATCCAATATGCGAAGCGCATGGGATATAAGGTGGTGTCCATCGGCCGTGGTGACGATATTCGTCAACTGGCATTTGCACTCGGTGCCCATGAGTATATCGATACGAACACACAACCACTAGATGAGGAATTACAACGGATTGGATACCTTGATGCCGCTATCGTGACCATCAATGAATCAACCTTGACGACGGCGTTATTTAATCACTTGTCACCGAAAGGAAAAATGGTCATCTTGGGGGCTGGAAAAGTTCCGCTTGTATTCAGTAGTGGTGCAATGGTCAGTGGAGAACGCCACATCCTTGGTTCCATTACCGGTACTCCCTATGAAAATGAGAAAGCACTGAATTTCAGCGTATTAGCACACGTGAAACCTATGATAGAAACTATGCCATTCGAGCATGCCAACGAAGCTTTTCAGAAAATGAAATCGGGCAAGGCTAACTTTCGTATCGTTCTCACCATGAAAAACTAACATGTCATCAAATGCGGCTCTTAGTACCGCATTTAAACCTCATTCAACATGGAACGAAAACGTCGAAGGTGATTTCACATCCCTTACCGTTTAAAACAAGCTAAGAATAAAGCTTCAGAGTGGTTCATTTAGCATTAGTAAAATTAGCCCAAAGTGGATAGCTCAGTATGTAGGGTTGTAGAATGCTGAAACGGAATGGGGCAGAACTTTCTTAGAGCCATAACATCCGTAATCAAAAAAGGCAGCGTACCGATTGGAGAACGCCGCCTTATAGTATGACACTTTAATACTTAGTATGAATCTCTATTACTTGGTATGAAACTTTATTCTACTCACACAATTACAATAAAATCAATAACTTATATTACTCAACCGTCACTGATTTGGCAAGATTGCGTGGCTGATCGACATCAGTACCGCGCATCACGGCCACATGGTAAGACAGTAGCTGTATGGGTACGCTNTAGACGATAGGCGCAAGATCNTCGCANACATCAGGTATATAAACCACATGCAGACGATCNTCTGCCACCATCTTGCTGGATTCACCAGCGAAGACAAACAGCTCACCGTGGCGCGCGTGCACCTCTTGCATATTAGCTTTGAGCTTATCGAACATACTGTCCTTAGGCGCGAGCACGACGATAGGCATGTCCTTATCGACTAGCGCTAATGGCCCATGTTTTAGCTCACCTGCCGCGTAGCCTTCTGCGTGAATATAGGAGATTTCTTTGAGCTTAAGCGCGCCCTCAAGCGCAATTGGGAATTGTAAGCCGCGACCTAAGAACAGACAGCTTTTCTTATTCTCGAATTTTTCGCTCATTGCTTGGATATCGCCATCAAGATGGAGGCTAGCGTACAACTGACTAGGCAGCTTATGCAGTCCAGCGAGTAGAGTCGTTAAGCGCTCATCGTCCAAACGCGATTGAGTGACGCCAATCTTTAGTACCAGTAGCATCAGCGCNACTAACTGAGTGGTAAAGGCTTTGGTCGAAGCGACGCCAATCTCAGGGCCNGCATGAGTTGGCAGATAAATATCGGTTTCACGTACTAGTGAGGAAGTCGGTACGTTACATAGAGCTAAGCTGACAAGGCCGGTAGGCGCTTGCTTTTGGGTGTCGCGTAGCGCCGATAGCGTATCTGCCGTCTCACCTGATTGCGAGATGCAAATGACTAAGGAGTTATCAATGACGACCGGATTGCGATAGCGGAACTCGCTCGCNACTTCGACTGAACAGGGNAGACGNGTTAAATTCTCAAACCAATATTTGGCCACCATACCGGCGTGATAGCTAGTACCACAAGCGATCACTTGAATGTGGCGAATACCAGCAAGCTTAGATTCATGACGCTGTAAAAAGTCGGCTTTTAGTTGGTAGCTGTTTTTAGCGTCGTCATCTACCTGCTCATTTGAGACAGTGCTCTCTAGTGCCATCTCAAGCGTACGAGATACCGCATCTGGCTGCTCGTAAATCTCTTTGAGCATATAGTGTTTGAACTCGCCTTTATCGGCGTTGTGCTGCTGCGCGTCAATCTCATTGATCTTACGACTGACNTCTACGCCATCGGCATAAACGCTAACCTTATCGCGCGTGATTTTAGCGATATCGCCTTCTTCTAGGTACATAAAGCGATTAGTCACAGGTAGTAGCGCCAACTGATCTGAGGCAATAAAGTTCTCGCCGATACCGACACCGATGACCAGTGGCGAGCCAAGTCGTACCGCAATTAGCTCATCTGGGCAGTCGACATGGACAATACCCAAAGCAAAAGCGCCATGTAGCTTTGGTATAACAGCGCGAACCGCTGCTAGTAAGTCGTTATCTTGGCTATATAAGTCATTGATAAGATGTGAGACCACTTCGGTATCAGTCTGCGAGGTAAACTCGTAACCTTTCGCGATGAGCTCTTCTTTGAGCTCGCTATAGTTCTCAACGATACCATTATGGACGACAGCGATTTTGCCTGAGATATGCGGATGCGCGTTACGCTGCGCAGGCTCACCATGGGTCGCCCAGCGGGTATGAGCGATACCGATATGACCATCGAAAAACTGCGGATTGACCGCTACAGCATTGACCAGTTCTTGCACTTTGCCCACTTGGCGCTCACGATGTAGCTCATTATTACGAATCACCGTGAGACCNGCAGAATCATAGCCTCTGTATTCTANGCGTTTGAGTCCTTCGAGTAAGATATTAGCGATATTACGCTCAGCGACCGCGCCGACTATTCCGCACATAGTGATTCCTTAAATTCGATGTTTTAGAGTGACAATATTTGTNATTTCGATAGCTATTTTGANAAATTTGTTTGGAGCCATATAGCAGTAAGCAGCACCACNAGTGTTGTCGCGCTGCTTATTTCTGACTGCANTGTGTAGCAAGCCAACTACTGAGCGACTGCTATTTTTTGGTCGGACGTTGNAAATTGTCCTTTTGTACTTGGCGGCCNCGGCCGAGTGCTAGTGCATTGGCATCGACATCTTTTGTGATGACTGAACCTGCTGCNACTGTTGCGGTATCACCGATGGTCACNGGTGCTACTAAGCTTGAGTTGGAGCCGATAAANGCNTTNTCNTCNATGATAGTCTGCGACTTGTTAACGCCGTCATAGTTACAAGTAATGGTACCTGCACCGACATTGACGTCCGTGCCGATAGTGGTATCACCGATATAGCTTAGATGATTGACCTTACTGCCTTGGCCGACGACGGATTTCTTAATCTCAACGAAATTACCGACTTTGCTCTGGTCTGCTAGTACGCTTTCAGGACGCAAATGCGCAAAAGGCCCGACATCGACACCAGCGCCAATCTTGGCATGATCGATGACGCAGTTTGGCTTGATATAGCAAGCATTACCAATTTGTGAGTTTTTGATCACATTGCCCGCTTCGATGTAGACGTTATCACCGAGTACGCAGTCGCCTTCGAATACCACATTGACATCGACAAACACATCTTGCCCCGCGCTAAGGCTACCACGAATATCGACACGAGTAGGATCAGCAAACTGCACGCCCGCGACTTGCAGATCGTGCACCAGCTTATTTTGCCATGAGCGCTCTAAGCTTGCGAGCTGCTGACGGTTATTGACGCCTTCGATTTCAAAGGCATGCTCCGGCTCGATAGCAGCAATAGCGATACCATCAGCGACTGCCATTTTGACAATATCGGTTAAATAATACTCATTTTGCGCATTGTCATTTGACAACTTAGGCAGGTATTTATGCAGTAGGGCATTATCGACACAATAAATACCGCTATTGATCTCAGTGATTTGCTGCTCTGCGTCACTGGCATCTTTTTGTTCGACGATGGCTTCGATATTGCCATTCGCGTCGCGCTTGATTCGGCCAAGGCCAAACGGATTATCAACGGTTAGTGTCAACATCGACATACCATCAGTATTAGCGGATTGCAGTGCNCTTAATGTCTGACGACTTACTAGGGGCACATCACCATATAAGATTAGGCTTTGACCAGTTTGTGGTAGTTTCTCCAAAGCGACTTTGACCGCGTGCCCCGTCCCTAGCTGCTCTGTCTGCTCTACCCAAGCCAGATTATAAGCGCTCATCGCTTCTTGAACTTGCTCCCCGCCAAAGCCATAGACGACGATAGTCTCATCCACTGTCAAATGATGACAAGTATCTAATACATGACTCAATAAGGGCTTGCCAGCAAGGGTTTGCAGTACTTTAGGTTTAGCCGACTGCATACGCGTGCCTTTGCCGGCAGCGAGGATAATCACAGAAAGAGAAGAGGTCATAATAGCTCAATAGTTGTAACAAAATATATTGAAATTATAGCCTAAAGCCAAACAAAAATCATATAGGCTTTGTATGGATTTGGCTGCACTCTTTGTAAAAAGTCTCGTCTTATATCGAAGCTATCGAAGCTATAGCAGCATACCCGCCATAACTATCAGCCAAACTACAGCGGCCATGATACCAGCGATAATGTCGTCGAGCATAATACCTAAGCCGCCAGCGACTTTTTTATCTGCCCAGCCAATCGGNGGCGGCTTGATAATGTCAAAGAAGCGAAACAGAATAAAGGCAATAATGAGCGCAAAGATAGCGATAGGCTGGCTAATATCTGACCAAAAGCTAGTGGTACTGACGCCTAAATAAGAGAAGGGTAGTAAGGTAATCCAAATACCTGCCCATTCATCCCAAACGATATGCGGATCATCATGGACACCCATCAGCTCTGAGCTGCGATCACAGATCCAGACGCCAATGACACAAGACAAAAGGGTAATAATCAAAAAGGCAGTAAAGCCTAAGCTTAATAAAGGAATAGCGACAATCAGTCCACCAACCGTGCCCCAGGTGCCAGGTGCGCGGCGCGGCAGGCCGCTGCCTAAACCTAATCCTAGCCAATACACAATAGCATCGAGGGTACTTGCACCCGCTGGCAGNGGCGGGCAGTTATTGGCTTTACTAATATCAGGTTTATGCAGGTCGTCAGTCATGGGCTAACCTATAAAATGTTGATAACCCGTAAATGAGGGTAGCGTAGTAAAAGGAGCGGGATGCTCTTTGGTAACGGCTTGTCCATTATATAACAGCCGTGGGCGCGGCTCTTGTAGCGCCGAATCGGTCGCCGCGACTTCGCCGATACAAGTGATTTGCGTGTTAGTCAATTGGCTAGCAGGCNGCTCGACATCAGCAGGCAACGTAAANGCCAGCTCGTAGTCATCGCCGCCGGTTAACTGACACAATAAGCGTTCAGCTTCATCTACCTGTAACAAGGGCTGGCTCGTCGGCAGCTTTTCTATATCGATACGCATGGTGACGCCGCTTTGCTGACAGATATGCGAGAGGTCCTGATACAGGCCATCGGAGATATCTATCATCGATGTAGCGTCAGTCTTTGCAAGCGATGCGCCAAGCTGAATGCGCGGTGTCGGCATATGTAACCTGTGCGCTAACTGTTGCCCCGTCTCACTATCAGGATGATTGAGTGCATAAGCGGCATCACCAAGGGTGCCTGAAACATAGACCTTGTCACCTGCTTTTGCGCCTGAGCGGTAGACAGCGTTCGTATTGGCAGCCAATAACCCTTGCGCGTTAACGCTTAACACTAAAGTATCATTGCGCGTGGTATCGCCGCCGATTAAGGTCACGCCAAATAATTGGCAGGCGTGATGCAGGCCTTTAGCAAAGCCGCTTAGCCACTGCTCATTTGCTAAGCGCTCAGGTAGCGCTAAGGCTAATAAAATACTGTGCGGCGTCGCCCCCATAGCAGCGATATCTGAGACATTGACTGCGACNGCTTTATAGCCAATCTGAAAAGCCAGCTCATTAACCTCATCCCAATCCGCGCTAAAGTGGCGGCCTTGCACTAAAGTATCGATACAACTGACCAAGCGCGCGCCTGTTGGCAGACTCATTACCGCAGCATCGTCACCGATGGCTTTTTCTATACCAGCAGAAGGCTGCTCATCTTGCAGAGTGCTAAATATACGCTCAATCAGCTCAAACTCAGTCATGGCTAGTCTTTATCATTGGTAACAGTATTATCGGTATCAGTGTTTTTTGCGTTGCTATCATCTNCGCTATCAGCAGTTGCTGGCGCGGCAGCTGCATTTTTAATCGCTTGCTTGGTGGCGGTACTGGATTTATTCGGGCGGTCGCGCTTAACGTTGGTTTTATTAGCGCTGATACGCAGCTTATTAGAAGCGGTAGGCTTATCGGCAGGACTTGTAGCTGACTCGGTATTGGTAGTCGCTTGCGACACGGCTTGCGGCTGAGCGGCAGCTTTTTGCGAAGTACGTTTATTGGCTTTAGTATCAGCATCAANTTCAAGCGCGCGTAATTCAATCGCGAGTCTATCGAGTACCGCATTGATCAATTTGTGCGCGTCAGTTGCACCGAAGTGATTATTGAGCTTCATTGCTTCATCAAGCACCACTTTATAGGGAATCTCAAGACGGTTTTGCAGCTCATAAGCACCAATCAACAAAATCGCGTGCTCAACAGTATCGAGCTGTTCGACTTTGCGGTCAAGGTGTTGCTCAATTAAAGCGTCCANCGNTTCGATTTGCTCTGGGATATCGCGCATCATTTCGTGATAGTAGCCAATGTGTACGGTGTGCATAGCGTTCGTGGCACGGGTGCGCGCGGCGATATCGTGAGGGGCGTTGTCTTTCCAGCCAAGCTTATCTGTGGTCTCAAAACGGCGATCGGTCACCAGCCACTCATACAAGCCTTGCATCGCAAAGCGGCGCGCCTTACGTACGGCAGTATGGGTCGTCTTATAAGTCGACTCACTCATATCGAAGTTTTGTTCCTCACTGCTAGCACCCGCTTTATCAGTAGGATTGCTAGTAGTTTTTGCCGTCTTTGCTTCATGGATAGCGCGTTTGAGTTGGTCAGTCATGAAAAATACCTAAGGTTTAAACAAAAAGTTTAACTAAGTGAATAAATAGCCAATAAAATGTTAAATAGTAGTCGATTGGCAACTTTGCCAGTCCGTTGTGGCGCTTAAGCGCCATGATTTTTGACCATAGCGCCTATTAAAAGTGTTTATAAAAGTATTTGTAAAAGTACTTATTGAAAACTTGAAACGTTATTCTTGGTTTAGCATGAGCGTTTAAAACCCGCATTCGAGGCAGTCTTTGTCATGTCAACCTAATCATAAAAAGCTCTACGTAAAGAGCCGTATGATAATGCTTTATCTTTTAAACCTAAGCATCATCACTAGTATCATAGTCATCATCAACGTCTAGCTGCGAGAGTACCGCTAGCATCTCCAGCACCACCATAGCGGCTTCTGAGCCTTTATTACCAGCTTTCGTGCCAGCGCGCTCAATCGCCTGCTCGATGCTGTCGGTGGTCAGTACGCCATTAGCAACAGGAATATTATAATCGATTGCAACGCTGCTTAAGCCTTTAGCAGACTCGCTCGCCACAAAATCAAAGTGCGGGGTGCTGCCACGGATGATCGCGCCTAAAGCAATAATGGCGTCAAAACGATCCGACTCTGCGGCGCGCTGGGCAACCAAAGGCAGCTCAAAAGCACCAGGGACGCGAACNACAGTGATATTGCTACCAAGTACGCCATGACGTAGAAGTGCATCGATCGCGCCATCGACTAAGGATTCAACNACGAAGCCATTAAAACGACCGACGACGATACCGATACGTGCGTCTTCATTCTGATGCAAATTACCATCGATATGCGTCACATCATTGCGCTGCTGTTGTAAATTTGACATAAAAATATCCTTTGATTTTATTAGGGCGTGTTGAACATTCGACCATGGCACTGACAGCGACTATTTTTTAGGCGATTCGATGTTAAAAATAATAAGTTTAGTCATTCTAAGCGCTTATTTTTAACGATGAAGCGGCAAAAAAGAGTCCTGTCCCCTGCTTTTATCGTGAGGTCTGATGCTAAAATTGCCCCATACTGCGTTACAAATCTCGCTAAGGCATCTGCATTATCGTCGCTTTGTGCCTTGTCTGGAACAATTTTAGCGATCAGCAGTGCCTATTTGCGAATGTTCAACACGCCCTAATTGTTAAATAATAATTGAATAATGAAAAAGGCTAAAATAAGTTGTTGACTATGATAGCATTTTTTTGCGCTCATGGTTGACTTAAGCGCTTATTATAAACGCATTTCAATCCCGCGCGCTGCCATGTATTGCTTGGCCTCTTGTACGCTATACTCACCGAAGTGAAAGATGCTGGCTGCGAGTACCGCATCGACGCCGCCTTCAAGTACGCCATCGACTAAGTGCTGTAGATTACCGACACCGCCTGAAGCGATAACCGGAATGTTGACCTGATCGGTAATATGCTTCATTAGCGCTAAGTCATAGCCTTTTTTGGTACCATCACCATCCATCGAGGTGACCAATAGCTCGCCTGCGCCAAGATCGCTCATTTTACGTGCCCAAGCGACGGCATCGATCCCGGTAGGCTTGCGGCCACCATGAGTGAAAATCTCCCAGCGTGGCACTTTTATGCCATTGATGTCGANATCGGCAACGCGCTTGGCATCGATGGCGACGACAATACATTGATTACCAAATTTCTGCGCAGCTTCACCGACGAATTCAGGTGTAAAAACCGCGGCTGAATTAATCGCCACCTTATCAGCGCCAGCATTGAGCAGATTGCGAATATCGCTAATTTTACGTACGCCGCCGCCTACGGTGAGTGGCACAAAGACGCTCTCCGCCATGCGCTCAACCGTATGGTAAGTGGTATCACGCGCATCGCTGGTGGCGGTAATATCTAAAAAGGTAATCTCATCTGCGCCTTGCTCNTTATAGCGNCGNGCNACTTCGACAGGGTCGCCAGCATCGANAATATCGACGAATTGTACGCCTTTGACCACCCGGCCATTATCAACGTCCAAACAAGGAATGATACGCTTTGCTAACATAGGGCCTTTCACCTTATAATCAATGCATTCAAGNCGCTAGTCTACCAAAATCATTGCCATATCAGGCAGGTTTTCGCTAAATTTATCTGCTTTTAGTGACTGTTTACTCAGACCGCGTATAATTACCGGCATTACCTGCCAAATTCGCCTTATTTCTTTATTTTATTCTATTGCCACAAGTGAGATATCATGTCCGTCTATACCCAGTTAACCGATGATCAATTTGCTGCCTTTTGCGCAAGCTTTGGCGTGTCCTTTGTCCGCGCTATTCCTATTACCCAAGGCATCAAAAACTCGAACTGGTTTATTCAGACTACCGATGATGCNNAGGGCGATTACTCTTACGTCTTCACNTTGTTTGAAGAGCGCCCGCCAGAAGATATTGAAAAAATGGCGGTNATTCTNAATCAGTTAGACGGTGAGCTGCCCGTTGCTGCCCCTTTAGCTTTGATTGAAGACAGTATGGGTAATAATGAAAATAGTGAAGATAAACGCTATGTCATTCGTTATGAAGATAAGGCCATCACTATCGTGCCGTGCCTGGCAGGCGCGCATCCGCAAGAGACCACGCCGGCGATGTGTCATGAGATCGGCGCGGCGTTAGCGATGCTGCATGAAACCCTGCAAGCGCTACAACCGGCACAAGACTACGGCGTGCTCCTCTATCCGTGGAGCGAGGTGCGCGACCGTGAAATGCAGTTTATGCCCGGCGATGAAGCCAAGCTCATGCGTGATATTTGGCAAGCTTACTCAAATCTACCCCTGACCGACTTACCAAAAGGCTTGTGTCATCTTGATATGTTTGCGGATAATACGCTATGGAACTTAGCAAGAGACAATGAGACATTAACGGGGCTGCTTGATTTTACTGAGGTCAGCGTCGAGCATTATGTGATGGATATCGCCATTACCATCAATGACTTTTGTACTACGTGGGGCGACGCTGAGCAAGGCGAAACGGTCAATTTTGATCGCCAAAAAATGAGCGCTTTTTTGCAAGGCTACGAGTCCAAACGCGCGCTGACTGATGATGAAAAGCAGGCCATGCCAGTGATGCTTGCCAAAGCGGCAGTGATTTTCTGGCTACTGCGCCTTAACGTCATCTACTACAATCGTTCTGAGGGGCGTACCGGCGACAACATCATGGTCAAAAACCCTGACCTGATGAAGCGCCTTGCCGCTTATCATTGGGCGCAGGTCGAAAAAGCGCAAGATTCGGTGTTTGTGCTAGAGCATACCCGCTATGAGGATGATAATAGCGATAATGACATCGAAGATTTTAAACTCATTGGCGTGTTTACAAGCTTAGAGCAAGCAAAAGCCGCGATCGCGCAATTAACCACGCAGCCAGGCTTTAAAGACTATCCTAACGGCTTTCATATCGATGAATATCCGCTGGATCAAATCAACTGGTCATCAGGGTTTGTGGTTTACTAAGTTGGTTTGTACCGTTTTATCAGCTAATAAAAATATCTTTATGGTAAAGGCAGCGCTATTGTGACATTACTGGTGATAAAAATGTTGATCGCAAACAAGCGAGGTAAGACTAAGCCTACGCGCGCAATCAATAAACGCGTGGCTGCAAGCTCTACGCTGCCAAATATTTCACCCCTTCACGCAGTACCTGCTAAGGATAACTCTATGAGCGATCAAGTCGACAACTGGCATAAGCTGGCGCGCTACGATACCAATATGCAAGGCGAGCTGCACGCCAACTTGCTCCGTAACAACGGCATCACCGTGTCTTTACAGCCGCTCAGCGCTATTCCCGGGATGAATTCTGGCGTAGTGCTCTGGGTGGAGGTAAGCGATTTGGCGCAGGCTCAGCGTATCTTAAGCAGTGTTGAGGACGATAGCGACGGCGAGGCGTTACTTAATACTATGAGCGATGCAGAATTAGGAATAGTGACCGATACGGCGATAAATAGTACAAATTCAGATAATCAGGGCGGTAATCGATAAATGTGTCAGCTTTTAGGAATGAACTGTAACACCCCAACNGATATTGGCTTTAGCTTTGCAGGNTTTCGCAANCGCGGNGGCATGACCGACAGTCANGAAGATGGCTTTGGCATTGCTTTTTTTGAGCGTAGTGAATGTAGCAATAATGACAAAGCTAACGATGNGACGGCAAANGACTCAACCGGTTTGCGCCTGTTTCATGACAACCGTCCGAGTCACTTNTCGCCNGTGGCCGATTTGGTCAATAACTATCCGATCAAAGCCATGAATGTCATNGCNCATATTCGTAAAGCCACCCAAGGACAGAACTGCCTTGCCAATGCGCATCCTTTCGTGCGTGAGGTCTGGGGCGAGCAGTGGGTATTTGCGCATAATGGTCAGATGAATAAAGCCTTTATCGAGCGCTGTCAGCGGCTACAAGACAATGGTAACGCCGGGCATTGTCAGCCTGTCGGCTCGACCGATTCTGAAATGGCGTTTTGTTATTTGATTAACCGTCTTAAAAGTACATTTAAATCGCGTCCCGATGATAAGACGCTGTTTAACTTTTTGACGACCCAATGCCGTTATCTGTCCGCTAATGGACTATTTAACTGCCTGATATCCAATGGGCGTTGGCAATTGGCTTATGCCGGCAGCTTACTGTTTTATCTCACCCGTCAAGCGCCATTTGGTGAGGCTAAACTAGCGGACGATGACTTGGCCATTAACTTTGGCGATGTCACCACCGATACTGATAAAGTGACAATATTAGTCACCGTACCTTTGACCGAAAATGAAAAATGGCAACAAATNGCGGTNAATGAGTGCCTAATCTTTCAAGATGGCGAGATACTATTTAAAGACAGTCCAAGTCAGCGTAAGTTCTTGACGATTGAGGAAGGGATTGCGATTGCGCGGTCAGTCGGGGCGAGTGTTTAGGAATAAGTGTAGCAGTCAATATTAACATCGATGAAAAGTAACGAGCGATTATGGTCTACAATAATCTTTTCCAAGCGTTAGAAAAAATTGATCAGGCATCAACAGAAGAAGCATCCAATACAAAATATGGTTTTAATGTATTCTCCATTTTAAGAAGAGATGATGAAGAAGTGGGTCTACATTCTAAGTTTTTAGCGGAGCTTTTAAGTCCAACAGGTAGCCATGGTATAGATGCCTTTCAAAAACTATTTATCGACCAAGTAGTGAACGTAGCTATTGAAAATCAAGACTGGGAACGTCTACCGCTTTGTCCAAATCAGAACTATATGTGTCAAACTGAAGTGGCTATCAAAAACTATGGTCGGATAGATATTGTTTTAAAAAATAACGAAAACATCATCGTTATTGAAAACAAAATCAATGCTTATGATCAAAAAGCACAGCTCCAACGCTATTATGAAGCTTGTAGAGATATGAACTATGAACCAGAAAATATCTATATCTTATATTTAAATAAATATGGTGATCCAGTTAGTGCTTATAGTAAAGGGAATTTAAAAGATAGTGATTTTGCGCAAATCAGCTATAAAGAGGATGTGGCAAATTGGTTAGATGCTTGTATTGTTGAGGCAAGACTGTATCCACATATTGAGCACACACTGTTGCAATACAGAAGATTAGTTGGAAAATTGACGGGTGATACAAGGTCGGCAAAAATGAAACAAGCACATATTGAATTGTTATACCAAAAAGACAATTTTAAACTGGCGCACGAGCTGAGTGAGTCTTTTGTAAGCTTTCAAATTGACCTACAAAAGAAAGTGTGGGAAGGTCTAAAAGAGGCTTTGAAAGTAAAAGGCTATACTTTTGAATTTTGCGATAAGAAATTACAAGTATGCGATTTTAGAGTAGCGGTCAAGCATTACTACAAGCCCAGAAATGCTTCGAAGCTATATGGGATATACTGCAAAATTGGTACGGTAAAGGCATATGATGTTCATTGCTTTATACAAGTTAATGAAAACATTTACTACGGTATGACTATTTCTCAAAATACGATACGCCTTCAATACCCAAGCTCTCTCATCGATTTGGCAGGTGGAATAAGTAACTTATATCCAAATGGTCGTTTGAGTGATAGTAAATGGTTTTTAGGCGTAAATATATTGCCGAACACGCCAATAAATTTTAAAAAACCAAGCAATTTATATAAATTGGTTGATAAAGACGATAGAGATAATTGGATTGAACAAACTACCAATGAGATTGTATCTTTTATTAAAAATGTCAAAAGCTTAGGGCTTATTGATGTTTAATCGGCTACACATAAACCCCACAACACCGCTTAAATTTCTCACCAGACCCGCAGATACACGGCTGCTTTTGTGTCACGCTCATCGCCACTGTTGGATCTAAAAAGTACCAAGTCTCATTAACAGCCTCATCTTTTACTTTTACAAAAGTAGAGCGCTCATGATGCGCCGCTTGCTGAGCATCCGCTGTCGTGTAAAACGCCTTAAACTCAACTTGCGCGTGACGCTTACCAAGCTTTGGCGTGTGCTGAATAATCTCTAATCCTGCCCAAGGCGTCTGCTTAGCCCAGTCCTCAATCGCTGCAACATCAAGTAAACTCTGCTGGGCAGGCAAGGTAGTGGTAACGATATACTCGGGTAAAACTTTGACAAAGGCGCTATAGCGAGTGCGCATCAGCCGCTCTGCAGTTTCCGCTTTTTTTAGCCCGTTATGATACGGTTGACAGCAGTCGCTATAAGCGATAGGTTGACTCAAAGAGTTTGGGGCGGGCGAGACTTGGCAAGGACATGGCGTCATAATTTACTCTACTATTGTTTCGTTTACTTATTCAGTTTAACGCAAATAATCTTCTAATATTGCAGGCAATATGCCTACTTTTAGTTGGGCCCAAGGCTCAGGTTTACGTAACTGCTGCCAAAACTCAGTTACAGGCGGCGCAAAATAGATAAGTAGCGCAATGAGTACATACAATAATAGATACCACCATTTATCCTTCTGCTGATAAAACTTCATCGCCGTGCCTGATGAGCGCTTCATTTTCATATTTGATAAGTTAACGCTATACAGCTCATCGAGCAGCAAATGCACCATCGCCCCAGTGAACAAAAACAGGCCGTAAAACCAGCTGGCGCTCAAGGAAGCTTGTAGCACGTAGTAGCTCAAACATGTCAACCCTAAGCCAAGTATCACCATATAGGGTACGGAGTGGATGACGCCGCGATGCACAGTTAAGTTGGTAAAGATATAGAACACCACATAACGCATGAACGCGTAGCCTGCCAGCCACAAAACCATCAGTGATAATAAGCTTAGCTCACTGCGCCAATGCATAACCAGAGCAAAGGCAAAGACGAACGAGATCAGATTAAACCCAAGCTTAATCGGCGTCGAGTTGTCCGAGTCCAGATCAGGTAGCAGACCGCCGACTGTGCCTAGCATTACGCACATCAAAAATCCAGAATCATCGATCAGTCCCGCTTTATACACAGTTAAGCTTGCTACCCCACTTGCCATAAATGCGACGTTTAAGTGGGTATTAAAATTTGCCATGTTTCTTTTTTATCCGTTATCTCGTTATTCATCATCTCTTGATAAGACGTACAGCCTGTTTGCCTAGCGCCAAAAAAGCGCTCTATGATAGCATAGGCCACTTTGCTATAGGCTCTAAGATAATTACTGCGACGATGCTTACTATGACTACTTCTACTTCTACTTCGACAAATCACAATTTTGCTAGCGCTCTTACTGAGCGGCAATTAGAGGCCAGCTTTGCCAATATCGATTGGCACGCGCCTTGGGTATATCATTTAAGTCAGCTTGATTATCTTAGTGAAACGATAAGCAGTTTAAGCCGCTCGTCTGACAATCAAGTGAATTCTGATAGGTATATTAACGATAATCAGCAAACAGCTAGTATCGCTAAAGTATTAAACCAAGCGCTAACGCAGCAAGGCGCGGCGGATAGACAGTCGCTACCTAGGACTAAACCTAGCGCTGATAATCACCCTCACACTCTTCAGTTTGTACCGCAAGATGCCCTACCAGAGGGCCAAGGCTACGAGCAGTTCATTGGCACCACTGGCAAGATTCCGACGCGCGATAACCTACATGATTTATTTAACGGCAGTATTTGGCTCACCTTTCCCAAGACCAAGGCCATGCTCAATTATCATCACATGCTTGAGATTGCCAAATGTAGTGAAGAGCCAACTGGCAGTAAAAACCGTGGCCGCGTGCGCGATACCATCACCGTGTTTGATGAAAACGGCGCGGTATTGGTTACCGCCAGTCCTANTATTGGNGAGGCNTTGATNGNCTTTGANTGGCANNNCAGNNTNGTNNANCCNNGNNCGNANTGGGATNANNNNGATAAGNCCTAGTCNAAGACGCNNAAGCNGCGGTTTATATNTTTGGTCANGCNCTNCTTGAGCANTTGATNNCNCCGCGTAAGCCGTTGTGCGCGCATAGNGTGGTCATTCACGTTAGCCAAGATTTCTTTGCTTTGTCAACGCAGCAGCGCATCGCCTTTTTGGATGATAAATTGGCTGATTATATGAATGAATTATTATCAAAGGACGCAGTCACACCGCGTCATTTATCGCCATTGCCCATTTTAGGTGTGCCGCATTTTTGGTCCGACAATAGCGAGATCAGCTTTTATGAGGACGCTTTTGTCTTTCGTAGCGGTCGCCATCGGCCCAAAGGACGTTAGCAGTGACTCATAGACCTTTCAGCTGCCTTTTCTTAAGGCTTATTTCGGTTACGATTCTGCCACCATATGCCTACGCCTAGACGTTAACAAACGCCTACTTATTTGTTATGGTAAAAGAACGCTGCTACTAACAGCAAAAGGAACGCACACCTATTNTGTTGAGCAAGCGCCTTATTAAACTCAATTAAACTGATGTTATTATTTAAGTAAATCCTGCAGATCTATTTTTCTACTTGCCAACTACAAATGTTGTCATGTATGAAAAAGATAGCTCAGACAGATCCATTAGCCACCGTTATAACAATAATTTCTACCCTGTAGATAAGGAAGCTACCATGAGTGATATTTTTAATGTAAAAGACACCATTTCGGTCGATGGCAAGGAGCATGCCTATTATAGCTTGCCCAAACTTGCCCAGACTTANGACAATATCAATACGCTACCATACTGTATGAAAGTCGTACTAGAGAACCTANTGCGTAACGAAGANGNTGGTCAGTCTGTCGGCAAAAACCACATCGAAGCAGTGGCNAACTGGGACGCTGGCGCTGAGGCGTCCAAAGAGATTGCNTTNATGCCAGCACGCGTGGTGCTGCAAGATTTCACCGGCGTGCCATCAGTCGTNGATTTAGCAGCGATGCGCGATGCGGTAGTNGAGCTTGGCGGTCGTGCTGAGCAAATCAACCCATTTATTCCTAGTGAGCTGGTCGTTGACCACTCAGTACAAGTCGATGCTTATGGCCGCGAGGACGCGCTAGACCTAAATGAGAAGATTGAATTTAAACGCAACAACGAGCGTTATGAGTTTCTCCATTGGGGCCGAAATGCCTTTGAGAACTTTGTCGTTGTCCCGCCAGCGACGGGTATCGTGCATCAGGTCAACCTTGAGTATCTTGCGCGCGTCGTGATGGCAGCGGATGTTGATGGCGAGCTGATGGCATATCCAGATACGGTATTTGGTACCGACAGTCATACCACGATGATTAATGGTATTGGCGTACTCGGTTGGGGTGTGGGTGGTATTGAGGCCGAAGCGGCGATGCTAGGTCAACCGTCATCTATGCTGATTCCGCAAGTGGTCGGCTTTGAGCTGACAGGCAAGCTAACTGAAGGTGTCACCGCGACCGATTTAGTATTACGTGTCGTTGAGATGCTGCGTGCACATGGCGTGGTCGGTAAGTTTGTCGAATTCTACGGTGAAGGCTTGCATCAGTATGCCATTAGCGGATCGGGCGACGATTGCCAATATGTCGCCAGAATATGGCGCGACTTGTGGTATTTTCCCGATTGATCAAATGGCGATTGATTATCTGCGTCTATCAGGCCGTGACGAAGCGCAAATTGAGCTGGTCGAAAAATATGCCAAGGCGCAAGGCTTATGGCATGATGCCGATACACCAGCGGCGACTTACTCAAGTAAGCTAGAGCTTGATCTGTCCTCTGTCCAGCCAGCACTGGCAGGCCCTAATCTGCCGCAGCAGCGTATCAACTTATCTGATATGCACGAAAAATTCGGCGAAACGCTTGAGAAGATGACCAAGGACCGCAAGGCAGAAGTCGAAGGCAAAGTACGCTTTGACCAAGAAGGCGGCGAGCAAGAACAAGCGGAACACTTGGCAGCTAAACCCAACATCGACGTTGACACCGAAACTGACGATAGCAAAGGCTATCAGCCAGCCAATAACGTGTTCTCAAGCGTTAATATTGACGACAAAGAGCATAAGCTGCGCGATGGTTCCGTGGTTATTGCNGCNATTACCTCTTGTACCAACACCTCAAATCCAGCCGTTATGATTGGTGCTGGATTGGTNGCCAAAAAGGCCGCTGCCAAAGGCCTCAAAGCCAAGCCTTGGGTTAAGACCTCATTGGCACCTGGCTCAAAAGTNGTGACGGATTATCTTAGAAAAAACCAAACTGATGGATGAGCTCGAAAAAACAGGTTTTTATTTGGTCGGTTACGGTTGTACCACGTGTATCGGTAATTCAGGTCCGCTTCCTGATGTGATCGAAAAAGGCATCGAAGAGAACGATTTAGTCGCCTCAGCGGTGCTCTCTGGTAACCGTAACTTTGAAGGTCGTATTCACTCACACGTCAAGGCCAGCTACCTAGCATCGCCGCCATTGGTTGTCGCTTATGCCTTAGCAGGAACAGTCGATATTGACTTAACCACCCACCCACTCGGTCAAGATCAAGACGGCAACGATGTCTATCTAAAAGACATTTGGCCAACGTCAGATGAGATCAACGAGCTGATTGCCAATAATATCGATGCTGATATGTTCCGTAAAAACTATGGTGAAGTGTTCGACGGTAGTAAAGAGTGGAACGCGATTAGCTCAGCCGATAGTCAGCTATATCCATGGGATGAAGGCTCAACGTACATCAAAAATCCACCGTTCTTTGATGGTATGACCATGGAGCCAGAGGGTATCCCTGATATCGAAGGCGCGCGTATGCTTGGGCTGTTCGGTGACTCAATCACCACCGACCATATCTCGCCTGCGGGCAATATTGATCCAAACTCGCCAGCAGGTCGATACTTACAAGAGCGCGGCGTGATGGAAGAGGACTTCAACAGCTATGGTTCGCGCCGTGGTAATGACGCGGTTATGGCACGCGGTACTTTCGCCAATATCCGTATCAAAAACCAGATGATGGGCGGTAAGGAAGGCGGCTATACCTACTACTTTAAAGACGACAGTGCCACTCTTGCCGATGGTGAAGAAATGGCCATCTATGACGCGGCGATGAAGTACAAAGAAGACAAGCGTCCGCTCGTAGTACTTGGCGGCGCGCAGTATGGCTCAGGCTCTAGTCGTGACTGGGCAGCGAAGGGTACCATTCTGCTTGGCGTAAAAGCGGTATTGACGACTTCATTTGAGCGTATTCACCGTTCAAACCTNGTNGGTATGGGNGTGCTGCCATTGACCTTTAAAGAAGGTGAAAATGCAGACACTTACAACCTAGACGGCTCAGAGGTTATCAGTATCACAGGACTTGATAATGGCGAGAGCAAAACCGCTCAAGTCACTGCCACCCGTGCCGATGGCTCGACTGAAACCTTTGAGGTCAATGTCGGCCTGCAGACACCAAAAGAGCGCGAATATGTGCGTCATGGCGGCGTACTGCACTATGTATTGCGTCAGCTAGCGGCGGAGAGTAAGGGCGCTGCTTAGTGGTTCGTTAGACTTACAACGAAAAAGCCCAGTCTCCTTAATGTAGGGGATTGGGCTTTTTTATGGGTAGTTAAATTTTATAAAAAGTAGCTTATTTGGACATTTATAGCAGCTTTTTTAACCTTTCTCAGTAAGCAACTTAATCCCCAAACCAATAAACACCGCACCGCTGATCTTATTCAGGATAGTTTCAATCGCTGGGTTTTCGCGTAGCTTTTTGCTAAATCTTGACGCCAGTAGTGCCAAGCATAAGCACCACACTAAACCGGTTACGGCAAAGGTAAGGCCTAAAACCAAGAATGATAGCGTGCTATGCGCGTAGCTTGGATCGATAAACTGCGGAAAAAAAGCCAGGAAGAATAGCGCGACTTTTGGGTTAAAGGTATTGGTTAAGACGCCTTGCTTATATATTTTGCCGTAATCAAGTCGCTTTGCTGACGCGGCCTTATCATTAGTAGGTAAGCCTTTTGCTATGACAGAGTCTGATTTTTGCGTGAGCATCTTGACCCCTAAGTAGCATAAGTAGATGGCCCCAATATATTTAACAAGGGTAAAGGCTAATGGCGAGTTGGCTAAGATAATCGACAAACCCAGCGCTGCTAATACGGTGTGTACTAGTATTCCGGTGACAATACCTAACACTGAGTATAAACCCGCTTTGTTCCCTTGTGAGACACTGCGTGTGATGATATACATGGTATCAGTGCCTGGAGTGAGGTTTAATAAAATCGCTGCCATGACAAAACCTAGATAGTTCTCGATACCAAACGAGCCTTTCCCAAACTCTGTGTAACTGCTTATAATCCAATGTAAAGGAGAATAAGCAATGACAAAAGAAACAGAACTAAAGAAATTAG
>FUFK010061182.1_pt1 | contig 30231 bp, 30 predicted proteins | sample 1021851 | NCBI WGS metagenome assembly FUFK01 (sample SAMEA51879418, study PRJEB19060) | metagenome | reverse complement strand
AGACCAAGCCCGAGACCCTGGAGGCTCGAGCGCACCTCGCCACGTGAGAATGGCTGAAATAGCTGCTCCATCGCTTCGGGGGGAATGGTGTCCCCCATATTCACAGTTCGAAATACGAGGTTCTCGCCATCCCTAACAAGGGCGATGCTGACGGGTTCGTTCGGATCGCCGTGCATCAGGGCATTCCCGATCAGGTTGGAGAAAACCTGACCAAGGCGATCATGGTCGCCATCCACCTCCAGGTCGGTCCATTCTGACTTATGGATAATGCGATCCGGATGACTGGCTGCCAACTCGGAAATCACCTGATCGAGNGTTTCAGCGATATTTTTTCGNGACCGCGTCAGCGTCAAGCCGCCACCCAGTCTGCCGCGCGCGAAATCCATGACATTGTCGATCAGCCCCGCCATGCGCGCCACGCTTCCCTCGATCAGGCCGACAATCGATTTCCCGTTCTCGCTCAANGGCTCCTTGCCAATCAGNCGCATCCCGCTGGCGATGCTGGCCAATGGATTGCGCAGATCGTGACCGAGAACCGCNATGAACTGTTCCCGCAATGCCGACGTTTCCTGTTCGTCCAGCAGCGCTTTATTGGTCTGCTCTACGGCGTGACCGGCCTCGATATGATAGGCGATCATCTCGGCAAACAGGTTGAACATGCCCAGCGTTTTAGGTTCGCTGACCTTCGCAGGTTTTGGCGAGATTGCGCAAAGCGTGCCGAAGAAGCTGCCGTCCGAAAGTAGGATCGGGACGGAAATATAGCTCTTCAGCCCATAAATCTGTGGCGTCTTGTGGTTGTGATATGTGGGATCGTTGTCGACGTCATCGATGGCCACCGGGTCCCGATGGTCCCGGATTTCGTTGCAGATCGTCGTTTCCACCTGGAGCTCTCCGCCAGGCTCCAGTCCGAAGGCAATCTCGTCCCGAACCCCGCAGGCGATCCAGCGATCTTCGGTCACTCGCGCGACCGCGGCAAAACCCATCCCGGTCGACTGGCAGACCACCTCGAGGATGGAAGGTACGACGCTGATAGCGCCGACCACTTCGACATCGCGGGAAAAATCCGAATTCATCACACCGTGATAGAGAATGCTGTATTCCGTGTCACTCTCCGGTGACGCAGGCCCTCTTCAGATGAAATTGCGACGCGGCGATCATCGGTAACTAAGGCGCCACACGCGGGGCGCACAACTCGACATGTCCGGGCCGCCTGCCCAGGCTTAAATCTCGACCTGGCTGCCAAGCTCCACCACGCGGTTGGTGGGCAAGCGGAAGAAATCCATGGCGGTCGCGGCGTTGCGCAGCATCCAGGAGAAGATCTTCTCGCGCCATATGGGCATGCCCGGCTTGTCGCTGGCCAGCAGCGTCTGCCGGCTGAGGAAGAAGCTGGTGTGCATCATGTCGAATGCGCCGCCGCAGCGGGACATTTCTTTCAGTCCCAGCGGCACATTGGTTTCTTCCATGAAACCGTAATGCAGTATCGCGCGGTAGAACCCGTCGCCCAGATCGTGGATTTCGCAGCGCTTGTTCGCATCGACATAGGGCGCATCGGCGATCAGCACGGTCAGGATGACGACCCGCTCGTGCAGCACCTTGTTATGCTTGATGTTGTGCAGCAGCGCGCTGGGAACACCGGCGGTCTGGCTGGCCATGAAAATGGCTGTGCCGGGCACGCGGGTGGCGGAATTCTTCGCGCTCTTGGCGAAAATCTCGATCGGCAGCGCGGTCTCGCTCATCCGGTCCCGCATCAGCTTGCGGCCGCGCGACCAGGTGGTCAGCAGGGTAAAGGCGACGAGCCCCACTACCAGCGGGAACCAGCCGCCGTCGGGCACCTTGGCGAGGTTGGCGGCAAAATAGGCGCCATCGACGATTAGGAAGAACAGCACGACCGGCAGGGCAAGGAACCATTTCCACTTCCAGACGCCCACGAACAGCACGCCCATCAGCAGCGTATCGATGGTGACTGCACCGGTCACCGCGATGCCATAGGCGCTGGCGAGGCTGGACGAATTCTGGAACGTCAGGACGAGGATGATCACAGCCACCATCAGCGCCCAGTTAACGACCGGGATGTAGATCTGGCCCGCTTCGGTTTCGCTGGTGTGGCGAATGGACAGGCGGGGCATGAAGCCCAGTTGCATTGCCTGATGCGTGATACTGAACGCACCGGAAATCACGGCCTGGCTGGCGATGAAGGTCGCCAGGGTGGCAAGGATCACCAGCGGCAGGCGGAATTCCTCGGCAGCCAGCAGGAAGAACGGGTTGCGCACGACTTCGGCGGCCTGTTCGGCCGGCAGGCTCACGATCATGGCGCCCTGCCCGAAATAATTGAGCAGCAGGCACGGCATGACGAAGCCGAACCAGGACAGGCGCATCGGCCCGCGTCCGAAGTGGCCCATGTCGGAATAAAGCGCTTCCGAACCGGTCACGGCGAGCACCACGGCGCCCAGCGCAAAGAATGCGACTGCACCGTCGGTCAGGAAGAACTGCACCGCGTACCACGGGTTGAGCGCCCACAGGATGCCGGGATGCTGGATGATCTGATTGAGGCCGAGGCCGGCGATGGTCACGAAATAGACGATCATCACCGGCGCGAAGAGCGCGCCCACCTTGGCCGTGCCCCTGCTCTGCAGGAAGAACAGGAAGATCAGCAGCACCAGCGCTATGGGAATGACCAGCGGATCCAGCCCCGGATTGACCACCGTCAGGCCTTCGACCGCCGAAAGCACCGAGATGGCCGGGGTGATCATGCTGTCGCCATAGAACAGCGATGTCGCAAACACGCCCAGCAGCACGACCAGCCAGCCATAGCTCGATCGGCCCATGTGGCGGCTCAGCAGAGCGACGAGCGCCAGGCTGCCGCCCTGCCCCTTGTTGTCCGCTCGCATCAGGATGGTGACATATTGCAATGCGACCACGATCAGCATCGACCAGAAGATCAGGCTGACCACGCCCAGCACGTGCAGGCGATCGATCGCGATGCTGGCAGCGCCCGCGAAGGTTTCACGAAAGGCGTAAAGCGGGCTGGTACCGATGTCGCCGAAGACGACGCCGATGGCGCCCACGGCCAGCGCCGTGCGCGATCCGCTATGGCCATGGCCGCCATGCGAATCCGCAGGCGGCACGCCTTCGTTCAGCGGTGGCGGCGCGGGAACGGGATCATTCATGCTGGATTGGGTTTCCGACAACTTCGTGTCACTCGGCCTGTATGGCGAAGTCGCCGCGATTAGCAGCATGTATTCGCACCCGCAACAAGGGACGCAACATGCTGTTTATTCTTCGGTTTCTACAGAGCCTTCCTGCTCGGTCACGCCGAGAATCGCCTCAAGCCGCTCGAGTCGCGCCGCCAGTGCCCCCCGCCACTCGGCATCTGCCGGTGCACTTTCCAGCAATTCGCGCCACAGGGTCAGCGTATTGGCGGGTTCGCCAGCACGCAGGAAAGCAAGGCCAAGGAAATAGGTTGGCGCCGGATTTTCCGGGCTGACTTTCTCTGCTTGCGAATAGGCATAAAGCGCCGCGGCGGTCAGCCTGCCCCCGGCATGCTCCACCAGTGCATTGCCAAGAGCCAGCCATGCTTCGCCATCCTTCGGGTTCTCGGCAACCGCATTGCGCAGGAAATTCGCGGCCTGATCGTGCTGGCCGCGGCGGGTAAAGGCATCGGCCGTGACCACGAAGCGCGACGGAAGCCGTCCCTCGGGATAAAATTCGCGGCGCGCCTCGACCATCAGTTCGCCGGATTGCGCCGCATCGTCGCGTACCGGCGATGCAGGGGCGGACGGCTGGCCAGGATTTCCCTGTGCCGCATAGCCCGCCAGTCCGAACAGCAGCGCCGAGCCGAAGAGCGTCCACAGCGTGCGTGGCAGCTTGAGTACGAACACGGCTAGCGCAAAGACCAGCGCCGTCAGGATCAGGATCGGCAACCAACTCATGCGCGGCCCCGCATGCGGCGGATCAGGATGCCACCTGCCAGCAGTATCAACAGCACGGGAATGGCAAACAGCGGCCATGTCGTGGCGCTGACCGCCGGTTTGTAGCTGACGTAGTCGCCATAGCGCTGCATCAGCCAGCCGCGCACCTCTTCCGGGCTTTCGCCGGCTGCAATGCGGATCCGGACCTGATGACGCATGTCGCCAGCCATCGGCGCATCGCTATCGGCGATGGACTGGGACTGGCACTTGAGACAGCGCAGAGTTTCCATCAGGTCCTGCGCTGCGGCCTCCTGCTGCGGATCGTCGAGCTGGCGATAGGCATAGGGCGCCGGCGGCAGGGAATCCTGCGCTGCCGCGGGACCGAACATGCCGAACAGTAAAACGGTGTTCAGCAGCAAAATCATACGTCTCATTGACGTGCCTCCGCCAACTGTTGGAGCAGAACCGGCACATCGCGTTCGCGGATATCGCCGATATGCTGATAGCGGATCACGCCCTTGCCATCGATCACGAAGGTCTCGGGAACCCCCGAAGATCCGATCGCCAGCTGCACCTCGGACAGGTCGTCCCGCCCGATACGCACGTAGGGATTGCCATGCTGCGCCAGGAAACGCGCCACGTCCTCAGGCCGGTCGCGAATGGCAACACCCACGATTTCAGCACCTTGCTCCTTCAGCGCTTCGAGATGCGGCGCTTCTGCGATGCAGGGCAGACACCAGCTCGCCCAGATATTGAGCAGGCGCGGCTTGCCGTCGGCGAAATCCACATTGGCGACGCCCTCCGCGCCTTCCATCGCGGGCGGCAGGTCGAAATAGGGAAGCTCCTGTCCGACCATCCGGCTTTCGACGAAATCGTCCCGCGGCTGCGTCAACTGATACGCCGCCAAGCCGATAAACAGCGCAAAGGCGAACAGGGGAACCCACAGGCGCCAGTTCATGCCAGTGCCTCCCGGTCGGCCCGGCGCTCTGCGATGCGGACGGCAAGGCGGCGGTTGCGGATATCGGTTATGACACGCCCGATCAGCGCGAGCACGCCGCCCAGCGCCACCAGCAGTCCGCCATACCAGATCAGCGGCACGAAGGGCTTCCACCACAGGCGGAGCTGCCAACGGCCATCAGGGGTACGGTCGCCGACCACTGCATACAGCTGGCCATTCCAGCGCGTCAGCAATGCGCTTTCGGTGGTCTGCTGCGGCGGCGCCCAGAAATTGCGCGCTTGCGGTGTCAGCACGCTGGCTTTGCCGCCATCGTAACGCGCCGAAATCCGCGCCTGCATGGCCGTCCAGTTCGGCCCGGCCATGGGCTCGACCCCTTGTAACTCGATGCTCCACGGTCCCACGCTCGTGCGACCACCTTCCTCGAGCGCGGCCAGGCGTTCCTGTGTGAAAGCGCTTTCGCTTGACATGCCGAGCAGTGCAACGGCGATCCCGAAATGCGCGACCACCATGCCCCAGGTCGCGAGCGGTGTGCGCGACAGCTTGCGGCGGCGCAGTGGCAACAGGCTCGCCACAGCGAGGCCGAGACCCAATGCCAAGCCCAGCAACGGAAGAATGCCAATTTCGGCGAGAATGCTAGCGAGGAGCAGTGCGGCCAACACCAGAGCACCGAACAATGCGACTTCCTTGCCGATCCGGTCCAGACGGTCCTGCCGCCAGCGCAGTAGTGGCCCCACCCCCATCACCACCAGCATTGGAATGGCGAAGATCGCCCCCACGGGGTTGAAGTAAGGCGGCCCCACCGACACGCGCACGTCGAAAGCTTCGGTCAACAGCGGATAGAGCGTACCGAGCAGTACGATCGCCAGAATGGCGCTGAGCATCACGTTATTGAAGACCAGCGCCCCTTCGCGGCTGGCAATCCGGAAGCGCTCGCCCTCGCTGATGGTACTGGCGCGCAGAGCGAACAACAGCAGCGCGCCGCCGATGAATATGCCGAGCAGGACAAGAATGAAGGTCCCGCGTTCCGGGTCGACGGCAAAGGCGTGCACGCTGGTCAGGATGCCCGAACGCACAAGGAATGTGCCGACCATGCTCATGGAAAAGGCGACGACGCCAAGCATAATTGTCCACGTCCGCAGCGCATCCCGGCTGGCCAAGACGCTGGCGGAATGGAGGAGCGCGGTCGCTGCAAGCCAGGGCATGAGGGAGGCATTTTCGACCGGGTCCCAGAACCACCAGCCGCCCCAGCCCAGTTCGTAATAGGCCCAGTAACTCCCTGCCGTGATCCCGACAGTCAGCCATACCCATGCACCCAGCACCCAGGGCCGCATGGCGCGGGCAAACTCCGGCGTGACCTGCAGTGTCAGCAATGCGCCCACGGCGAAACTGAAGGCAACGGACAGGCCGACGTAACCCAGGTAGAGCGTAGGCGGATGGAACGCGAGGCCGATGTCCTGCAGCAACGGATTGAGGCCCATCCCCTCCGCAGCCGGCGTCGGCAGGCGTTCGAAGGGGTTCGAGCTCAGGAGCAGGAAGGCATAGAAGCCCAGGGATACAACACCCTGTGCAGCGAGCGTTGCATTCATCGTGCGCTCGGGCAGGCGGTGTTCCACCAGCGCGATCAGGGCGCCCGCAAAACCCATCACCATGACCCACAAGAGCATCGAGCCTTCGTGATTTCCCCACGTGCCCGACAGCTTGAAGATAAGCGGCTTCATCGAATGCGAATTCGACACCACCAGTTTGACCGACAGGTCGGTAATCGCGAAGAGCCACACCAACATGGCAAAGGAGAATGCGACCAGCACGCCCTGCGCGATGGCCGCGGGCCGGATCAGCTTGGCAAGTTCGCTGGTGCCATTGTCGCGTACCGCGAGGAAGCCGGCCACCATCTGCGTCGCGGCAAGCGCGGCGGCGAGCCACAGCGCGGCAAGACCCAGTTCGGCAATCATTCCAGGCCGACCGTCGTTTCCTCGGCCATCTTCGCGGCCTGATGTTCGGTCATTTCCTGCAATTCGCGGGGCACGTAGTTTTCGTCATGCTTGGCGAGAAGATTGTCCGCAATGAAGGTGCCATCNGGGCCAAGCCGGCCTTCCGCCACTACGCCGGATCCTTCCACGAACAGGTCCGGTGCGATCCCGCTGAAACGCACGGGCACACGGGCATCGTCCTTGCCGGTCACTGCGAAGGTCAGCGTCACGCCGTCCGCCGCGGTTTGCAGAGAACCCTGTTCTACCATGCCCCCGAGTCGGACTGCCTGTCCCGGTGCAGGCGGNTTCTCCAGCATCTGTTCCGGCAGGTAAAAATAGCTGGCCTGATTGCGCAGCGCATAGGCAGCCAGCAGGCCGGCGCCCACAAGCGCCACCAGCGCGAGCACCACCAGCACGAGCCGCTGATGCTTTGGCTTGAATGCACTCATTTGCGTCTGCTTTCCTCGCGGCGCTTTTCAGCACGCTTCATGTCGATCCAGGCCCATGCCACCATGGCTAGTGTGCCCAGAATGCCGACTGCATAGGCAGCCACGACGAAATCCCACTGATCCANCGCTTCGCGCATCAAACTGCCTCCATCGCCCTGCGACGCAGGCGGGCTTCNGCCTGAACATCGGCCAGCAGCGCCCGCATCCGGGCCAGCACGACGCCCGCNAAGAGCAGCGAGAANCCGAATACCGCNATGAGCAGCGGCACCAGGAATTCAGCATCGATCGCGCTTTGGCCCATGGTGATGCTGGGNGGCTGGTGGAGCGAATTCCACCACACCACGCTNCGGTTGATGATCGGAATGTTGATTGCACCGAGCAAACCGAAGATCGCCGGAATGCGTGCGGAAACGCCTTCGCGCTCGGCCGCCTGTGCCAGCGCGATATAAGCGACATAGAGGAAGGCCAGTACCAGCATACTGGTGAGCCTGCCGTCCCACACCCACCATGTTCCCCACGTGGGCCGTCCCCAGATCGATCCGGTGATGAGGCAGATGAGGGTAAAGACAAGCCCTGGCACCGCCGCGGCACGAGCGGCGAGCGCAGCCAGAGGATGCCGCCAGACGAGGAAAACCAGGCTGGAAAGGGCGATTGCCGTCCATCCGCCCATGCCCAGCCATGCCGCCGGTACGTGAAGGAAGAGAATGCGGACAGTTTCGCCCATCAGCCGATCGGGCGACACCTGGGTAAGGCCCCACCACAAAGCTCCCGCACTCACCAGCAGTCCACCGATCAGGAAGATCGGCGTCAGCAAGCTGGCAAGCGATAGGAAGCGTTTGGGATTGGCGAAGCCATGCATCGAATTTTACCGTCCGGCACCGCTTTGACAGCGCGGCCCCTCCCCCGCAAGGGCGCAGTGTCAGCGGCCGATAAGTTCCTGTGCCATGCGGTCCGCGACCTGATCGGGCGAGGCCCCGGAACTGTCGCTCTCCTGCCAGATCTGCTCGAGCCGGCCCGGGATCAGCGCGATGCGCTTGCGCACCTCGTTGATGTCGCACGGCGCCTTGTCGTTGCGGCACAGATATTCCAGCGTTACCGAAATGATCCCGCCTGCATTGATGACATAATCCGGCGCGTAGAGAATACCGCGCTTGGCCAGCATCGGTCCGTGCTCGGCCCGGCGTAGCTGGTTGTTCGCACCGCCGGCGACGATCTGGCAGTCGAGCCGGGCGATACCTTCGTCATCCAGTACCGCGCCCAGCGCGTTCGGGCTGAATACGTCACAGGCAATGGACATGATCGCATCGGGCGCAGCGGTTTCGGCACCGATTTCCGTGGCCAGCGCTTCGGCGCGGTCCATGTGGATATCGGATAGCGTCAATTTAGCGCCGTCCTTGGCGAGCAGGCGGGCAACGCCTCCACCCACACTTCCCGTGCCCTGGATGGCGACATGCACGCCTTCGACACTGTCCTTGCCAAGCTTGTGCTTCACCGCGGCCTTGATGCCTAGAAAAATGCCCAGCGCGGTGAACGGACCGGGATCGCCGCCAGCAGCGTCATCACCTTCGACCGGAAGGCCGGAGACAAACTGCGTGCGCTCGGCCACGGCTGCCATATCGGCTTCCGAAATGCCAACGTCCTCGGCCGTAACGTATTTACCGCCCAGTGCATCCACCGCATCGGCGAAAGCGGCGAGCATTTCGGGCGTCTTGGCCTTGTCCTGGTTGGCCAGGATTACTGCCTTGCCACCGCCCATGGGCAAACCGGCCATCGCGTTCTTGTAACTCATACCGCGCGACAGGCGCAGCGCATCGCGCATGGCGTCGGACGCATCGGCATAGTGCCAGAAACGCGTGCCGCCGGCACCCGGCCCGAGGTGAGTGGAATGGAGCGCGATGATCGCTGTCAGACCGCTTTTCGCGTCACGTACAACCTGTACGAGTTCGTGGTCGTCGAAATCCGCTTCGGTCCAGAATGCCGTCATGCGCCGTATGCCCCCAGAGAGGTGTTATGGACGGCTGATAGCGGGAGAAAATGGGGCGATCGACGGGGTTCGAACCCGCGACCTCCGGTACCACAAACCGGCGCTCTAACCAACTGAGCTACGATCGCCACATGCCCCCGGAACCGCCCGGGAAGGGGGCCTGTTACGCATGCAAGGGCCAGCGTCAAGCGGCCCTGCACAACGGCGCGTGCCTGTTGCACAATGAACGGGAATTGGGAAGCGAAAAACGCGCCTGCGCACATTGCACGCAATTATCTTTCGCGGTTGATGCTGCACNTTCGGACGCTAATGTTCCGCCGATGATNAATCCGGGCGAATCTTCAGCCGATAAACTTCTTGCNCGGGAAGGCGTNCANCGCATTCCGAGCGAAGAAGCTGGAACTGTTNCAGNTACGCGATTTCGTGCCNCCAGATCTGTGCCAGGAACTGATTTCCTTGATNGANCAGGATCGCCGTCCCTCGACCTTGGCCGATGCGGGCGACGATAATTATTTCCGCACCAGCGAGACCTGCGATCTCGATGCCGGATTACCGGCAGTGATGCGAATGGAAGCTCTGCTCCACGCGCTGAACGGTATCGATCCGGCTCATGGCGAACCGTTGCAGGGTCAGCGCTACGATGTGGGGCAGGAATTCAAGCCGCACTGCGACTATTTCAATCCGGGCGGCAAGGACTGGACGCGATACTGCTCCGTAGCGGGGCAGCGCACCTGGACCTTCATGATCTATCTCAACGATGTCGATGCCGGCGGCGCGACGCGCTTCAAGGCTGCCAAGAAGATGTTCCAGCCCGAAGCCGGCAAGTTGGTATGCTGGAACAACCGCCGCCCCGACCTGCGCGAAAACCCCAATACGATCCACCACGGCATGAAGGTCAGGAAGGGGCTGAAATACGTGATTACCAAATGGTACCGGGAAAAGCCCTGGGGGTGGTAAGATGATTGAACCTGGCAAAATCCATGACGGTGGTTGCCATTGCGGCTCGGTACGGTTCCGTTTCACCATGCCCGCCGATCCGGTGATCCGGCGCTGCAATTGTACTATCTGCGCGATGAAGGGCGTCGTCATGCTTGATGTGCCGATCGCAGATTGCAAAATCACGGCGGGTGATGATGCGTTGACGCTTTACACATTCGGCAGCGGACAGGCCCGGCACAGGTTCTGCGCTCGATGCGGCATCCATCCCTTTCACCAGTTACGATCCGAACCCGATCACTACGGCCTCAATCTTGCCTGCATCGATGGAATGACAATCTACGATCTGGCCGAAGTCCCCGTATTCAATGGACAGGACCACCCGGCCGATGGTGGAGAGTACACTTACGCAGGCATGATGCGGTTCGAACGAACCGGCGGCCCAGATCGCGCATAAAAAAGGGCGGCCCTGCCGGACCGCCCTTTGGTAAAGCCTCGAGGCTCGCCTCGCTCAGTTCTTCTTGAGCGACAGGCCGCCGAAACGCTTGTTGAAGGCTGCGACGCGGCCGCCTTCCTGAATCTGCTTGGTGCCGCCCGTCCATGCCGGGTGACTGGTCGGATCGATATCCAGCGAAAGCGTGTCGCCTTCCTTGCCCCAGGTGGAGCGCGTCTGGAATTCGGTACCATCGGTCATCTTGACCGTGATCATGTGGTAATCGGGGTGACCTTCGGCCTTCATGGTAATCGTCCTTCTAGCTTCGGAACGGTTCCGACCGGTCCAGCTGTGAATGGGAAAGGCGCGCGCATAGCGGCGAGCACCGATATTGGCAACCTTATTCGGGTGCGTCGGCAATCATCGCTGTGAAGCTCACTTCGCAGGTCACCTTGCCTTCGACCGATGCCGCGCCAGCGAATTTACAGACGCGGGCGCGCTTCTGCACGAACTCGGCCTTGAGATCGAGCAGGACGCCCGGCGTCACCGGAGCGCGAAACTTGGCGTTCTCGATGGCCATGAAATACACGAGCTTGCCCGATCCGGCGAGCCCGAGGCTTTCCACCGCAAGAACACCGGCGGCCTGCGCCAATGCTTCTATCTGCAGAACCCCGGGCATTATTGGCGCACCGGGGAAATGGCCCTGGAAAAAATCTTCGTTGAAGCTGACGGCCTTGACCGCGTGTATCCGCTCGTCAGGGACGAGCTCCTTCACCCGGTCGACGAGAAGCAGGGGATAGCGATGCGGAAGGCGCTTGAGCACCTCGACCACGTCGAAACCGAAATCACTCATCACCCTGCCCCTATTTTCCGAAATCAGCGGCCCGAAGGCTGTGCGGGCTGCTGCTGCTGTGCAGGCTGCTGGCCGGCCTGTTGCTGCTGCTGCGCTGCCTGCTGCTGGGCGACATTGAGCAGGACCTGCGAAACCGTCTGCTGCGTTGCCAGCGATTCCTGGCGCGGACGCCAGCCGGCAGGCGGTGTCGTCTGAACGCTGGGAACGCGCTGGTTCAGCGCGGCGACGAGATCGTCGGTCACGTTCACTGCGTCAGGCGCCCACTGGATCGCATCGGGGTTGAGCAGGAGCTGGATCTTCTTCTGCTGGACGACCTGCTGCTGGACGTTCTGATAATCGTTGATCAGCTGCTCGATGGCATAGGTCTGCGCGAGGACGATCGGCTGCGATGCCTGCTGGAGCTGCTGCTCTTTCTGCTGCAGCTGCTGCACCACGGACTGGTTGGCCTGTGCTTCGGCCTGGCTGATCTGACCGTTGCTATCCGTATCGAGGCTCTGCTGAAGCGTCTGCATTTCCTGACGCATCGTGCGGAGCTGAGTGATCTGGCTCGCGAATTGCTGGTCGATCTGCTGATAGGCGTTAATGCGCGCCTGGCTGCGAACGATCACGGCTTCCGGGCTGCTGGTGGCAATGCCTGCAACCTGCGCCGCAGCAGGAGTCGCGATGGCGGCCACGCTGGCAAGCGAGGCGGCAACGATGGTTTTTGCGAAAATTTTCATCAGAATTGCGTTCCTACGTTGAAGGTGAAGACTTTGGTATCGTCTCCAACCTGCTTTTTAAGCACGTGAGCTACATCGATCCTGAACGGACCAAAGGGCGAATTCCAGTTCACGCCCACACCCACTGAGATACGCGGCGACGGGCTGTCGCCAACGAAGACCTCCCTGAAGTACGTCCCGCCAATGATGCTTGGCGGATTGACGGTGCCATCGGGCGCAACCGGGCTGGTCACGAGTTCGACGGTCGGATTCCCGTCGGCGCCGACGCCAGACTGGACGAACAGCAGATTTCCGCTGCCGTCGGTCGCTTGGAGGCCGTTGGGATAATCTTGGAGAACCGGCTGCGTAATGTCGAACAGCGAACCGACGTCGAGGAAGATCGAAGGACGCAGGCCCATCTCGCGGGCACCGCTGCCCAGTGGGATTTCCAGTTCTGCACGGCCCAGATAATAGGCCCGCCCGCCAAGCGAATCGTCGACCCGCCGGTCGCCCGAGAGCGCTTCGTCGATCGTCTGGAGTACGCGGGGCGTGCTGTCGTCGCCATCGTCATCCAGATATTGCAGACGGACAATACGCGGGCCTACGCCTCGAATGTCGAAACCACGCATTTGTGGCTCACCGAGGAAGAACCGGTCGGTCAGGCGCACATTGTCCTGTCCGGGAACGGCATTGTTTTCGAAGCTGTGGATCCAGCCACCTTCACCGGTCACCGAGAAGATGAAGCCGGCGCCCACTGGCCAGAACTTGCTGCCCTTGGCGCGCGCGCGCACGTATTTCGCGTCACCCCCCAGACCGGCGAATTCACCCGTGACACTGAGCGTTTCCCCGCGCGTTGGACGCAGCCGGCTGTTGAGCGTGTTGTAATTGATCGTCAGGCCGAGGATCGAGCTGGAGCGCTTGCCGATCGCTTCGCACAGATAACGGCTGGCGAGCAGCGGGTCACAGCTCGCAACCCCATCACCATCGCGATCCGAGAAATACAGCGACTCGTCGAGCGACACGTCGTCGTAATTGAAGGTGTAGCTGCCGATCGCAGAGATATATTCCGTCAACGGCACACCGGCCCGCAGCGAAGCACCGGTGGTGGATTGCTGGAAAGTGGTGTTGCGCTGATTGTTACGGAAATTGAAGCTGTTGATGTCGCGGCGATAGATATCGACGCCGGCCGAAATATTGCGATCGAACACGTACGGTTCGGTAAAGCTGACCTGCGCCGACTTCGAGAAGCGCGAATAATTCAGGCTCAGCCCGACGGTCTGGCCGCGGCCGCGGAAGTTGCGCTGGCGGATCGAGCCGGCAAGGATGAAGTTCTCGATGCTCGAGAAACCAGCCGAAAGCTGTAGTTCGCCGGTCGGCTGCTCTTCCACGTTGGCTTCGAGAATGATGCGGTCGGGTGCACTGCCCTCGACCTGGTTGATCTCGAAGTTTTCCTGGAAATAGCCCAGCGAATTGATGCGCGCCGTCGAACGCGCAACCGAAAGCGAGTTGAACGCATCGCCTTCCGCAATACGGAACTCGCGGCGGATGACCTTGTCCTGTGTCAGCGTGTTGCCGTTGACGTCGATACGTTCGACATAAACGCGCGGCGCTTCGCGGATCACGAATGTGACGCTCATCGTATGATCTTCCGGGTTCCGGCGGAACTCGGGAGAAACATCGGCGAAGGCGTAACCGAAGGTACCGGCCAGTTCGGTCATCTGCTCGACAGTGTCTTCGACCAGCTTGGCGTCGTACCAATCGCCCGTCTTCATCGGCAGGCGCGTTGTCATTGCGCTATCGTCGAAATCGCGCAGTCGCGACTCGACCCCGACGTCGCCGAATTTGTAGCGTTCGCCTTCCTCAACGACATAGGTGATGATGAAGTCGCGCTTGTCCGGGGTCAGCTCGGCAACTGCCGAAACCACACGGAAATCGGCATAGCCTTCGGTCAGGTAGAACTGGCGCAGCTTCTGCTGGTCAAAGGCGAGGCGATCGGGATCGTAGCTCGTGTTGGAACTCAGGAAGCTGGTCAGGCGCGCCTGCTTGGTGATCATCTCGCCGCGCAGGTCACCGTCCGAAAACGCTTCATTGCCGATGATGTTGATCTGGCGGACCTTGGACTTGGGCCCCTCGTTGATTTCGAACACGACATCGACGCGGTTCTGCGACAGCTCGACCATTTTCGGTTCGACCGTCGCGGCGAAGCGGCCCTGCCGCTTGTAGAGCTCGATAATGCGGGCAACGTCGGCGCGCACCTTGGAACGGGTGAAGATCTGGCGCGGCGACAGCTTGATCTCGGGCAGGATCTTGTCGTTCTTGATCCGCTTGTTGCCTTCGAGAATGATGCGGTTGATGACCGGGTTCTCGACCACGGTGATAACCACGTTCCCGTTATCGTTCGTCACGCTGTAATTGGAGAACAGCTCGGTGGCGGAGAGGTCCTTGAGGACCTGGTCGCCGGCCGCCTGCGTCCACACATCGCCCGGGCGCAGCTTGATATACGACAGGATCGTGTTCGGCTCGAGACGCTCTGCACCGCTGATCGCGATCGTCTGGACAACGTCCTGCTGCGCGGTTGCGGCAGGCGCCAGCGTCGGCACGAAGGCCTCGCCGTCCTGCGGCGTCGCCGGAGCGGGCGCGGGAGAAGGCGTTGCCGCATCTTCGTCCTGCGCGAATGCCGCAGCGGGCATTCCGGCAAGCATGGTCCCGGCCAGCAGGCCGATCGCCAGCCGCGCAGCAGAGTTCTTGCGACGCGTAGCGGCAGAAGCAAATTCAGTCATCGACAAGGAGATTCCCGTCCTCGTTACACTTACAGAAGACCCGGCAGGCGCAGTCCCCGATCCGGCATCGGGCCGCGTGTGCGGAGCGACCAATCGTCCCCCTGCCTCAAGCGCCCTCGCCAATCAAGCTTTGCTGCTGCGATTTGCCGGTATCCCGCTCCGTTTCCCCGGCTAATTCCCGAATACCGGGAGGTGCACCAGATCGTTGATCGTGACGAATACCATCAGCATGAGCACGAGGGCCACACCGGCGCGATACGCCACTTCGGTTCCACGTGGGCCCACCGGCTTCCGGCGGATCGCTTCAGCCGCATAGAAAGCCAGGTGCCCGCCGTCGAGGGCCGGAATTGGCAGCAGGTTGATGAATGCCAAGTTAAGCGAGATCAGGGCCACGAAGTTGATGAAGGCCATCCCGCCCAGACTGAGCTGTTCGCCGGAAAATTTCGCGATCTTCACTGGCCCGCCAAGTTCCTGAACCGACCGTTCGCCCGTGAATATCTGCCCGATTCCCGTAACCATCATGTCGACGATCCCGATCGAATGATCGACGGCCAGCCCCAGCGAGGCGATGACGCCCTGCGGCTCGAACTCGAAGGCCGATGCGCCCGAGGCGATGCCGATCAGACCCACCTTCGACACATTGCCGAACCGATCCTCCATCTCGACGCTGCGGACCGGAACGGCAAAGGTCCGTTCCGCGCCGCCGCGGTCGACCGTTATGTCGAGCGTGCGGCCGGGATAGAGCATGATCGAATCCTGCACATCGCGGAAATCCTCCATCCGCTCTCCCTCGACCGCAACGATCCGGTCGCCGACCTCGATACCCGCCTCGCGTGCAGGGGACACCTCGGCAAATTCCGCCACGGCCAGCTGCTGCTCGGCATCGGCCGGGACGGGTTTGCCGTAAAAGGCGAAAAAGCCGGCGAAAATCGCAAGCGTCAGCAGGATATTGGTCGCCGGCCCGGCAAAAACGATCAGCGCGCGCTTCCACAGCGCGGCATGGTGGAAACTGCCCTGCCGTTCCTCGGCGCTGGCATGCCTGGCCGCCTGCGGATCGGGAATGCTCGCAGGGTTCATGTCGCCCTTGAACTGGACATAACCGCCCAGCGGCAGCACGCTCAGCTTCCAGCGCGTGCCGCGCCGGTCGGTAAAGCCCCAAATTTCCTTGCCGAAACCGACCGAGAAGGCTTCCGCGTGAACGCCGAACCAGCGCCCCACCAGATAGTGGCCGAGCTCGTGGATCGTGACCAGCGGGCCCAGCAGCAGCGGGAAACCGATGACATAATAAAGCCAGAGAGGCAGGTTCAATTCCACGGGTCAGGCAAGCTCCAGCATTTCGGTGGCGCGTCTGCGCGAAGCCTCGTCCACCATCAGCACGTCGCTGAGGGAACGCGGCGCATCGGGGTTATTCCCGTCCGCAAGAACACGCTCGACCAATACCGCGATCCTGCTGAACGCAATCTTACGCTTCAGGAAAGCCTCTACCGCGATTTCGTTCGCCGCGTTGAGCACNGCCGGGGCCGCNCCCCCCGCTTCGNCTGCCTCGCGCGCNAGTCTGGTAGCNGGAAAACGCTNCTCGTCCGGCGCNAAAAAGGACAGTTCGCCGATCGCNGCCAGATCCAGCGGCGCCATCGGCGTATCCATCCGCGCGGGCCAGGCAAGGCACGATGCGATCGGTACGCGCATGTCGGATGGGCCAAGCTGCGCCAGNGTGGACCCGTCGCGATATTCGACCATGGAATGGATCACGCTTTGCGGATGCACGACGATCCGGATCCGCTCCAGCCCGACGGGNAACAGATGATGCGCCTCGATCAGNTCCAGCCCCTTGTTGAACATGGTGGCNCTGTCGACGCTGATCTTGGCGCCCATGTCCCAGTTNGGATGGGCGATCGCCTGTTCGGGCGTNACNTCGGACAGATCCTCTACCAGCCGCAANGGCCCGCCGCTGGCCGTCAGCGTGATCGAGCGGACATCTTCGATCCGCCCGCCTTGCAGGCACTGGAAAATTGCATTGTGTTCGCTGTCCACGGGCAGCAGCGTGGCGCCGTGGCGGCTCACTGCAGCAGTCATGACCTCGCCAGCGGAAACCAGCGCTTCCTTGTTGGCCAGGGCGATGGTGCCTCCCTGCTCGATCGCAGCCATGGTCGGGCCAAGTCCGGCACAGCCGACGATCGCGGCCACCGTCAGATCGACCGGGCGTGCCGCCGCTTCGCACAGCGCGGTCCTGCCCGCCGCGGCCTCGATGCCGCTACCCGCCAGCGCCTCGCGCAGATCGGCAAGGCAGCTCTCGTCGGCCACTACGGCAATCTCGGCCCCGAACTCGCGCGCTGCCGCAGCGAGCGTGGCGACCTGGCAATTCGCCGTCAGCGCGACCACGCGCCAGTCGTCGCGGTTGCGGCGGACAAGATCTAGCGTCTGTTCGCCGACCGAACCCGTCGCACCGAGGATGGAAATCGTGCGGGTCATGCGATGCCTGTTACCAGCAGACCGACCACCACGGCCACCGGCAGCATCCCGTCGGTCCGATCGAATACCCCGCCATGTCCGGGGATCAGATTGGACGAATCCTTCATATGCGCCTTGCGCTTCAGCCAGCTCTCCAGGAAATCGCCCGATTGTGCAGCGATAGCCGCTATCGCACCGATCGCGATCGCGGCGAGCGACGACCAGGGATAGGCATCGATCCCCAGATGCCAGCTATCCGACATCGGTACGATCGCCTGCAGCAGGATGACGCCGAACAGGGCCGCGCCGGCCATACCGCCGCCCAGGCCCGCCCACGTCTTGGATGGGCTGATCCGCGGGGCGATGGTCGGCCCGCCGATCGTACGTCCGGTGAAATAGGCGAATGTGTCCGTGAAGATGACCGATCCGATCACCAGATAGAGATAGAAACGCGGCATGATGACGAGGGAATAGGCGGCAAACCCGATATAAATAGCGCCCAGTATCAGCCCTGCGACCCGCCAGCCCGGCCGTACGGTCGCCCTGACGACCAGCCTGACCAGTTCGGCATAGGTCGCTGCCGCCACGACGACGATAAACAGCGTCAGCGCAATGCCGCCGGCCCACAGCGCGCCGCCTGCCACGGCTAGCATGACTGCCGCAGACGCCGCGCGTTTCGGCAAGTCGGATGTGCGCACCGCCAGCGGCACGCGAACATAACGCCTTGCGGTCGCTTTCATCCGGTCGCGTTTGCGCAATTCAACCTGCGGTTCACCGCCCGCCAAAACGTCTCTCCCGTTCCCCGTATTCGATCAGCGCGCTCTTCAGATGGTCAGGCGTGAAGTCCGGCCATAGCACGTCTAGGAACAGCATCTCCGCGTAAGCCGCCTGCCACAAGAGAAAATTGGACAACCGTACCTCGCCGCTTGTGCGAATAAGCAGGTCGAGCGGTGGCAATCCGGCACTGTAAAGGTGGCGCGCAATGCTCTCTTCTGTGATTTCGCCCTCTGCCGCGGCGGCCTGCGCCGCATGGGCGATCTCGGCCTGCGATCCGTAATTGAGCGCCACGGCCAAGGTGCGCGATCCACTGGCCGTTTGCGCCAGCGCATCTTCCAGCATGCCGACGATATCGGGAGCCAGCCCCTTCCAGTCGCCCAGAATATGCAGCTTCACGTCATTGGCAATGAATTCAGGCAGATCCGATTTGATGAACTTGCGCATCAAGTTCATCAAATCGTCGACTTCTTCCTCGGGCCGCTTCCAGTTTTCGCTGCTGAAAGCATAGAGCGTCAGGCACTCGATGCTCGTGTCCTTCAGGCTGCGCACCAACTCGCGTACGGCTTCCACGCCCTTGCGATGNCCCATGACCCGGGGCAGGTGCTTGCGCTTCGCCCAGCGGCCATTGCCATCCATGATGATGGCTACATGCCGGGCGTGCTGCCCTTCCCCGTTCATCTTTCCGCTCCCCGTCCNGCCAGCTTACTGTGACAGGATTTCCTGAACCTTCTTTTCGACCGCCGCATCGGTATCGGCGACGTATTTGTCGGTCAGNTTCTGGACCTCGTCCTCGGACCGCTTGCGGTCNTCCTCGGAGATTTCCTTCTTCTTCTCGTCGTCCTTCAGCGCTTCCATNCCGTCGCGGCGCACGTTGCGAATGGCGATCTTCGCCTTCTCGCCATACTCGCCCGCCANCTTGGCCAGTTCCTTGCGGCGTTCCTGGGTCAGGTCGGGCATCGGCAGACGCACGTTCTGACCGTCGATCATCGGGTTGAGGCCCAGGTTGGACTTCGCGATACCCTTCTCGACCGCNGTNACATTGGCCTTGTCCCACACCTGCACGCTCAGCATGCGCGGTTCGGGTGCGCTGACGGTGGCCACCTGATTCAGGGGCATCATAGCACCGTAAACCTCGACCACGACCGGATCGAGCAGACTGGTGTTGGCGCGGCCCGTGCGCAGACCCGAAAGGTCGCTCTTCAGGCTTTCCACTGCGCCATTCATGCGGCGCTCGATGTCGGCTTTGTCGTACTTTGCCATGGCGGCTTCCTCTTACTTCTTTTCGTTCGTGACGATCGTCTGCACACCCTGCCCACTCAGCACGCGGGCCAGATTGCCTTTCTCGCGGATCGAGAAAACGACGATCGGAATATTGTTGTCGCGGCACAGCGCGACCGCGCTGGCATCCATGACCTTCAGGTCGTCGGCCAGAACCTTGCCGTAGGTAACGGTGTCGAACCGCTTCGCTTCGGCGTTCTTCTTGGGATCGCTGTCATATACCCCGTCGACGCTCGTGCCTTTCAGCAGCGCGTCACAGTTCATTTCGGCTGCGCGCAGGGCAGCGCCGCTGTCGGTGGTGAAATAGGGTGCGCCGACGCCCGCGGCGAAAATCACGATGCGCCCTTTTTCGAGGTGCCGTTCGGCACGGCGGCGGATCACCGGCTCGCACACCTGATCCATCTGCACCGCACTCTGCACACGGGTCTGGACGCCAAGCTGCTCCAGCGCGCTCTGCATCGCCAGCGCGTTCATCACCGTCGCCAGCATGCCCATGTAATCGGCCTGCGCCCGGTCCATGCCCTGTGCCGCCCCGGCCATACCGCGGAAAATATTGCCGCCGCCGATGACCAGGCAGATCTCCAAGCCCGTCTCCCGCGCAGTCTTCACTTCCTTGGCCAGTTCAAGGACGAAAGCAGGATCGATCCCGAACTGTTGATCGCCCATCAGGACTTCGCCCGATAGTTTCAGGAGGACACGCTTCATCGTCTTAAGAGGCATGGAGGCGGAGAATCCGTGTTGCGCAAGAGGTTGCGGCTCCTTAGCCGCGAAGGGGCACAGGCGCAAAGGGAAAGCCGTGCGCCTGCCGACCCGGCAATCTCAGGCAAGAAACCCACCCACCCTAGTGACGCGGCGCAATGTGTCGGATAAGGCCGACGGCCCGGCAACGTCGATCTTGGGGGATCGGGTCGATATGGCGGGCATGGGATTGGGAGAATGCATGTCGGATGAAATTCGCCACCAGGGCCGGTACGAAGATTATGACGCACCGGCCACGCCGGGCTTGCGCCCCGCTCGGCTGACCTGGATGCTTCGCGCCTTGGGGCCGATTGCCGCGCTGGCGGTCTGGCTCGCGCTCGGCGGCGCTGAGAACTTGAGCCAGGAAGCCCGTGCCGTTGCCGCAATCGGGACATTGATGGCTGTATGGTGGACTACCGAAGCGATCCCGCTCGCCGCCACCTCGCTTCTTCCGATCGTGCTGATGCCGATGGTTACCGATCTGGATGTGGCAGGCAGCACTGCCCCCTACGCCAGCCCGATCGTCTTTCTGTTTCTGGGTGGTTTCCTCATCGCCATCGCGATGGAAAAATGGAATTTGCATCGGCGGATTGCGCTGTGGACGCTGCGCCGGGTCGGCACGTCGCCCAAGCAGATCGTGCTTGGCCTCATGCTCGCTACCGGCTTTCTTTCCATGTGGGTTTCCAACACCGCCACCACGCTCATGATGCTGCCGATCGGCCTGTCGGTCATCGCGCTCATGGGCGACCGCGCGAATACGGCGTCGGACGCGGCGGACAATACCGCCGCCCTGCCCCGGCCCGGGCACGTGGATCTGGGGGAAGATTCCGACATTCGTCGTTTCGCGATCTGTCTGATGCTGGCCATCGCATGGTCAGCCAGCATGGGCGGCCTGGGCACGCTGCTCGGCAGCCCGCCCAATGCGATCATCGCCGGCTATGCCAGCACGGAACTGGGTATCGAAATCGGCTTTCTCGACTGGATGATGCTCGGCGTGCCGACTGCACTCGCCTTCATCCTGGTCGGCTGGCTCCTGATGACCCGGCTGCTCTATCGCTTCGATCTCAGCGACATTCCGGGCGGCCGCGACATGATCGAAAAGGAAATCCACAAGCTCGGACCCGTCTCGCAGGGCGAAAAGATGGTTGCGGCCGTCTTCGTCGGCGCCGCGTTTCTGTGGGTCGTACCGGGCCTCCTTTCCAGCGTTCCGGGTCTTGGCGATAATCTCGGCTGGTTCGGACAGATGAACGATACCGCCGTCGCCATTGCCGCCGGCATCGCCATGTTCATCCTGCCCGGACGGGGCCGGCGCGAAATGGTGCTGACCTGGAAAGACGCGGAAGACGGTCTGCCCTGGGGCGTGCTGCTGCTGTTCGGCGGCGGCCTCAGTCTCGCCAGCGCGGTCGCCGCCACCGGTCTCGACGCATGGTTCGGCGTGCAGGCCAGTGGCCTCGGCGCATTGCCGCTCATCCTGCTGATCGCGGCAGTGGTCGCGATCGTGCTCTTCCTCACCGAAGTCACCAGCAACACGGCGACTGCCGCCACCTTCATTCCGATCCTCGGCGGGGTCGCATTGGGTATCGGGGTCGATCCGATGGGCCTTCTGGTCCCTGCCGCCTTCGCCGCCACCTGTGCGTTCATGCTGCCGGTGGGGACGCCGCCCAATGCGATCGTGTTCAGTACCGGCGCCGTTACCATCGCCGAAATGGCGCGCGGCGGCCTGGTGCTCAACCTCGTCGGGGTCGTGCTGATAACGCTGTTCTGCTACTTCCTGGGCGGCGCGACCATGGGCCTGCAATTCTAGCGCAGGCCCACTCGATCGACCCGATTTCCTACACGGCGCCGTCCCGCTAACTTCGCGGCGGGCCACTCCAACCCCGATTCGGCCCCACCCGCACACCCATGCATGAACTTGGCCAAGATGCCGCCACTCCGGCGCCCCGCCCACGAAAAAGGCCGCCGAACACACGGTCCGGCGGCCCAATCCTGTAGGAAGCGGTTACGCTTAGCCGGCTACGGCAGCGGCGACCTCGGCGGCGAAGTCGCTCTCTTCCTTCTCGATGCCCTCGCCCAGCTGGAAGCGGACATAGTCCACCAGCTCGACCTTGGCGCCGACATCCTTGGCGGCCTGCTCGACGACCTGCGCGATGGGGGTCTTGTTATCCATGACGAAGACCTGGCTCAGCAGGGCGTTCTCCTTGGCGTACTTGGACACAGCGCCTTCGACCATCTTGTCCTGGACGTTCTCGGGCTTGCCGCTTTCGGCAGCCTTTTCCTTGGCGATCGCGCGCTCGCGCTCGATCACTTCGGCGTCGAGACCGTCAGCGGTCAGAGCCTGCGGGAAGGCAGCGGCGATGTGCATGCCGAGCTTCTTGCCGAGTTCGGCCAGCTTGTCCTTGTCGCCTTCACTTTCAAGCGCGACGAGCACGCCGATCTTGCCGAGGTCCGGAGCGACTGCATTGTGCATGTAGGGGACGACGACGCCGTCGGTGACCGAAACGGTCTTCATGCGGCGGACCTGCTGGTTCTCACCGATGGTCGCAACATTGTCGGTCAGCTTGTCGCCGACGGTGCTACCGGTCGGATAGTCGGCAGCCTTCAGCGCTTCCACGTCGTCACCAGCCGTGCCGAGCGCGACCTGGGTGGTCTTGCGGACGAAATCCTGGAACTGGTCGTTCTTGGCAACGAAGTCGGTTTCCGAGTTCACTTCGACGGCAACACCCTTGGTGCCTTCGACGGCAATGCCGACGAGACCTTCGGCGGCAGTCCGGCTCGACTTCTTCTGAGCAGTGGCGAGGCCCTTGGCGCGCAGTGCGTCGACCGCAGCTTCGATATCGCCGTTTGCGGCTTCGAGTGCCTTCTTGGCGTCCATCATGCCCGCGCCGGTCTTTTCACGGAGGGCTTTTACGTCAGCGGCAGTGAATGCAGCCATGGTATTTTCCTTCTAGAGATGATGTGCGGGCACCGGGCCAGCTGGATAGCGGCCCGGCGCGTAACTCCGCTTTGTGACGAGCGCGTGATGGCGCCCGGTCGTTAAAGAGCTTAGGCCGCCGCAGTTTCTTCCGGCGGATTTTCCATCGCGCCAACGTCGGCACCCGAATCCTGGATGCCCTCGCCCTTGCCGCTCTTGGCTGCATTGGCGACTGCATCGCAGTACAGACGGATGGCGCGTGCAGCATCGTCGTTGCCCGGGATCGGGAAAGCGATGCCTTCAGGATCGACATTGGTGTCGAGCACGGCGACGACGGGGATGCCGAGAACATTGGCTTCCTTGATCGCCAGATCTTCCATGTTCGCATCGATCACGAACATAACGTCCGGAATGCCGCCCATGTTGCGAATGCCGCCAAGCGACATTTCGAGCTTGTCCCGCTTGCGGGTAAGGTCGAGCACTTCCTTCTTGGTCAGGCCAGCCGTGTCACCCGACAGGCGCTCGTCGAGCGTCTTGAGGTACTTGATGCGTTCGCTGATGGTCTTCCAGTTGGTCAGCATGCCGCCGAGCCAGCGGTGGTTGACGAAGTGCTGACCCGAAGCAAGCGCGGCGTCGCGGATCGCGTCCTGCGCCTGGCGCTTGGTACCGACGAACAGCACCTTGCCGCCCGAACGCGCGGTCTGCTGGATGAAGTCGAGCGCGCGCGCAAACAGCGGTACGGTCTGCGACAGGTCGATGATATGGATGCCGTTGCGCGCGCCGAAGATATACGGCTTCATGCGCGGGTTCCAACGGTGGGTCTGGTGGCCGAAGTGCGATCCGGCTTCGATCAATTGCTGCATCGTGACGGTAGGAGCCGCCATAATCATATTCCTTTCCGGTTATGCCTCTGGAAAGCTGGAACCCGAATGCGGTCATGTCCCGCGCAGGGCACCGGTATGGTGTGCCTTCCATGTGGATTTGCCCGATCGGAACAGTCATTGAAACGACCGATTCCGATGCGAACCGGGCGCCCTTAGCGCTGTTCGGGCAGGAAATCCAGCCTCGATTCACCGCTAAAAAAGGGAATCCGGACGCGAAAAGCAGTTGACAGACAAGAACAAAAAGAGAACATTGCTCAAATCACCGGAACCGACGGTGGTCAGTACGGGTTTTCCACCTGATTTCCCCAGTCTGTCAACATAGTTGGCGGCAGCCGGGATTGGAGATATCGCAATGTTCGCACTGTTTCTTGTCATCCTTCTCGCCGCAACCGCTCTGACGGCAGTGGGCGTTCTCGCCGATAGCGGTCTACGGTGGTGGTCCGCTTTCGGCAGACTACGCCGCGATTTGAAGAACGGAAACGTCCCCGCTCTGCCGTCACTTCGTCCGGTCATCGCGGGTGGAGGTCATACGGCGTTCGATAGATCGGCCGCGGGCCGCGCCGCGAAGGGCACGATCAACTGCGCCGCTTGATCCGGGAATAGCGGAGCAGAGTATAAGGCAGCAGCAAGAGATAGCCGACGCAAATCGCACTCAAGGTCCACCATGGTTCGACCAGCAGAGCGGCAAACAGAAGTCCGGCCAAGGCGATTATCTCGAGTCTGATTCCGCGCCGCGGCCGCAGTGACGTCCAACCGGGTGTGGCCATGCTTGAGATCATGAGCAATGCCACCGCGACCAGCCAGACGCCGACCAGAAGCGGATGACGAAGCTCTTCAAGCCCCGTAGCCATCCAAAGATAGAATGGCGCAAAGGCCAGCCCCGCCCCCAGAGGCGCAGGAACGCCAGTCAGGAAACCGAGGGATTTATGCGGCTGCTCCTTCACATCGATCTGAGCATTGAATCGTGCAAGCCTGAGAGCACAACATATCGCAAAAGCCAGCGCCGCGAACCAGCCGAGCCTCGGTTCGGCTGACAGCGACCACAGGTAAATGATGATCGCGGGCGCAGTGCCGAAGCTCAGCGAATCAGCCAAGCTGTCAAGCTCTGCTCCGAACCGCGATTGCGCCTTGAGGGCACGGGCTATTCGTCCGTCGATCCCGTCGAGCAGACCCGCCAGAATGATCGCAACAACCGCCGCACCCCAATTTTCGCCGATAGCGAAGCGGATGCCGGTAAGGCCGGAACACAGAGCAGCAGCCGTGATCGCATTGGGCACCATCGCCTTGAGCGTCAATGCACGCGAGCGGCCCATTACCGGACGTTCATCTTCCGCCGCCTTCGGGCCCAAACGTGCGCGCTCTTCTGGCTCTGCGGGGACCTGCGGCGGGAGTAAGCTCACTGGGACACGCCTTCGATCAGCGTCTGCGTTCCAATTTCTGCCAGAACGGTCTCGCCTGCGATCACCTTCTGACCCAGCAGAACCTTCGAATCGGTACCTGCCGGCAAGTAGACATCGACCCGACTACCGAACCGGATCAAGCCAATCCGCTGCCCTACGCCCACGGTGTCGCCCGGTTTGACGAAGGGAACGATCCGCCGCGCAACCAGGCCGGCTATCTGGGTGAAACCCAGCTTCAATCCGTCCGTCCGCTCGACCAGAATATGCTGGCGCTCGTTTTCCTCGCTCGCCTTATCAAGGCCGGCGTCCACGAAGCTTCCGGGAATGTAGACGACACGGCGGATGGTTCCCGCGATCGGCGTGCGATTGATGTGAACGTCGAAGACCGACATGAAGATCGAGATCCGCGTGACCTTGGCCGCTTCCAGCCCGGCATGTTCGCTACCATCATCGACAATCAATTCTGCCGGGGGCTCGACTTCAGCAATAAGCGAGACAAGCCCATCGGCCGGCGCGACGATGAACCTGTCGTCCTGCGGCACCACGCGCTGTGGGTCGCGAAAAAACGCGAACACGCCCAGAGAAAGCAGCAACAGAGGCCAGCCAATGATTTCCCAGTCGAGGCCGAGCAGGAAAACGAGGCTAACGATTACTGCGATAATCCCGAACTTGCGTCCTTCGGGATGGATGGGGGGCCATGACCAGCGAGCATCGCCGCGGCCACGATTGTCAAGAAGATCACCAGGCATGTTCAACACCTAGGGACTACGGCCAATAGTCACAAGGTGTTATGCCACCTTGCGCACGAAGACCGCGCCTGCCGAATATCCGGCACCAAAGCTGCAGATCAGTCCTGTATCGCCTGCCTCCAGATCGTCGCTATGCTTATGGAAAGCTATGATCGAACCGGCACTGGACGTATTGGCGTAGGTATCGAGTACCGTTGGGCTTTCATCGGCGGTCGCCTCGTGTCCCAGCACGCGCTGGGCGATAAGACGGTTCATCCCGGCATTGGCCTGGTGAAGCCAAAGGCGCCGCAGTCCTTGTGGATCGAGTCCGAAATTCTCCGCCTCGGTCACGATCATCTCGGCAACCATTGGAACGACTTCCTTGAACACCTTGCGCCCTTCCTGAACGAAGAGCTTGTCCGCCTTGCCCTCGCCGTCGGGGGAGGCACGATTGAGAAAGCCGAAATTGTTGCGGATGTTGTTCGAAAAGACGGTCTTCAGCTTCGTACCGAGAATGTCCCAATGCGTGGCCGGTGCGATTCCAGCATCTTCGACAAGCACCGCGGTTGCCACATCGCCAAAAATGAAATGACTGTCCCGATCGCGCCAGTTGAGGTGGCCGCTGGTTATTTCGGGGCTGATCACCAGCACGCTTCGTGCGTTGCCCGAGCGGATGTAGTCCGCAGCCGTCTGGATGCCGAACGTCGCCGATGAGCAAGCGACATTCATGTCGAAACCGAAACCATCGATGCCCAGCTCCTGCTGGATTTCGATCGCCATTGCCGGGTAGGGCCGCTCCATATTGGAGGCAGCGCAAAGGACGGCATCGACTTCCGCAGCATCGCGCCCTGCTCGCTCTAGCGCTTGCCGGGCAGCCTTTACCCCGATCTCTGCCAGCATCGAGAGCTCTTCATTGGACCGTTCCGGCCAGCGGGGCGCCATTATCTCCGGATTCAGTATCGGACCTTTCGCCATGACATGTCGCGCCTTTATCCCGCTCGCCTTTTCGATGAATTCCACCGAACTGGTTTGCAGCGCTTCCACATCCCCTGCCTCGATAGCAGCAGCGTTGTCGGCATTGTGACGCTCGACATAGTGGTTGAAGCTTTCAACCAGCTCCTCGTTCGTGATGGTGTCGGACGGCGTAAACAGCCCTGTGGCAGAGATGACAGGACGCCCGGTCAGCTTTTCGCTCTGAGTCATTGCAGCTGACTAGGCCGACTGGCCAATCCCGACAAGCTCTCCCGCCGATGCCTTGCACCGTGTCTTGGCATCTCATGCGACAACGGATAGTCCCCGCATTTATGGAGGAAGCGCCCGCATCGTCGCGACATGACCTTTGCCAGGCCTGCGCCATTCGCAACAAGGCGATCTGCTCCGATCTCGATACACGGGAAATCGACATTCTCAACGGCATTGGCCGTCGGCGCAGGCTTGCCGCGGGCGACCAATTGATGTGGGAGGGCCATGAAGCGGTCCTCGTCGCAAATGTGATCGAGGGAATTTTGAAGCTTTCTTCCCATTCGGCAGACGGGAAGGAACAGATACTCGGCCTCGTCTATCCATCCGATTTCCTCGGCAGGCCATTCGGCGAAACGTCCCCCTATGGCGTGGAAGCGCTGACCGATTCCCACATCTGCGTGTTCGAACGAAGGGATTTCGAACGCTTCGCCCGCGAACATCCGCGCCTGGAACACAAGCTCCTGGAACGCACTCTGGGCGAACTGGACCGGACTCGCCGGTGGATGCTGTTACTCGGCCGCATGACCGCAGAACAGAAACTCGCCAGCTTTCTGCTCGAGATGGCAGATCGCCTTGGAACGAGTGAAGCAGACGGATCGACGGCCATCCTCTTGCCACTTTCGCGGCAGCAGATTGCAGATATTCTCGGTTTGACAGTGGAAACCGTCAGCCGGCAGCTGACCCAGTTGCGGGCGAAAGGCATCATTACGCTTTCATCTCGGCGCGAGATCAGGATCGATATGATCGAAGAACTGCAAGATATCGCCGGATAGGCCGGCCCGAAGAAAAGGGCCCAACGCCCCCTGGACTTCTACATGAGAATGAAAATGGCGGTGGTGGCAGGGCTTGATTCGAACTTCGCAAATAACGTTTTGAATTCAATATATTACTCGCGAGGGTCGTCATCCCTCCCCCACACTCTCCCCCACATTTCTGTTCATATAAGCCTTGTTCCATTCAGCTTTTCGGCAATTAAGCTGAATATTTCGGGCTTTCGCGATGCACTCACATGCGCTTTTCGGGGTCGGTCGAGACCTGCCGAACTCTACCTACTAGTAGAACTCTCAGCCGTCGAGCACCGGGCTGCAAGTTCCGCCCGAGAACTCAATTTAACCCCCCCCCAGTTCTTGGTATTGACGCACGAAGCTTACGCTGACTCAACGATTCCCATGAGAGCACATTGCGGACGAATTTTGATCGACAGGTGCAACCATTCCAGCACCTTGCTAGGGGTAGGAAGATGAAGGCCGATCTCGATCATCTCCCACCGCAAAAGCAGCGCGAGATTGAACGCGTGGTGCAGCTGATCTTCGAAGAGTTTGAAGACGCCTTTGCGCTCGCTAGGCACGAATGGAAGAAGGCGGGGCGCATCCTCAAGGTCATCCTTTACGGTAGCTATGCGCGCGGGACTTGGGTTGATGAGCCGCATACGGCGAAGGGTTACCAGTCGGACTATGATCTACTCATCATCGTGAACGACAAGCGGCTGGTCGACCGCGTGAAATACTGGTCCAAGGTCGATGATCGGCTGATGCGCGAATATGGCGTCACGAAGGCGCTAAAGACCCCGGTCAACTTCATCGTCCATACGCTGCAAGAAGTGAACGACGGCCTCGCTCATGGGCGTTACTTCTTCATGGATGTGAAGGAAGACGGAGTTGCGCTCTACCAATCTGACGACACGGAGCTGCATACGCCGAAGCCAAAGACCCCCACACAGGCATTAGCGATGGCGCGTGAGTATTACGATGAATGGTTCCCAGCGGCGATGCGCAAGTTCGAGTTTGTCAGATTTGGACTTGAGAAGGGTCACAACAAAGAGACCGCCTTCGAGTTGCATCAGACGGCCGAGACACTTTACCACTGCGTGTTGCTCGTCTGCTCTTTTTACACCCCCCACGTGCACAATCTCGGCTTCTTGCGCACCCAGGCTGAGCGCATCGATGCGCGCCTCACCTTTGTCTGGCCACGCGACAGCAAGCGCGATCGTGCCCGCTTCGAGAAGCTCAAGGAAGCCTACGTGAAGGCGCGCTACTCCAAGCACTACCGCATTACTAAGGAAGAGCTGGAATGGCTCGGCGAGCAGGTCGAAGAGCTTGGCCGAGTTGTACACGAGGTATGTTCGGAGCGCCTCGAGAAGCTCAAGGCGGATGCGAAGGCACGCCCTGACAAAGCATAGTAGTGTGCGGACCCGGCGCGATCGAGGAGCGATATCAGTTGCCCGCGTTCCCACGCGCATCGCAGTTTCCGCTTAACCTTGTCTCCTTCGCGGCAGGCTAGATACCACGCTGTGGCCGCTACCAAACAACGTGCTGGACAACTCCGAGCCCTTCGCTGGGCACAGGGATCGTTGTGCGCCGGGTGCGGGGAGCATGTTCAAAAGCAGTACTCGGCTAAAGCGATATGATCCCGCCTATCCAACGTTTGACCACGTCACGACGCGCAGCACGGGCGGCGGCAGAACACTCCGTAATGGTCTTCTGAAGCACCAGCGCTGCAATCAGAAACGCGCCAATCGTGCACCCACCGGCTGCGATCTGATCTGCCTGGAGTTCATCACGGCGCGGCTTTCGATGCGACCCAAGAACTTCGAGCCGACAATCGAAGGCGGAGTTCGCAACCTGCGCTAGGTACAGGTCCTGTGCAGCAGGGTTGCAAATGACATGCTTCGCCAGTGCGGCACACGTGCAAAAATGGAGCCGAGATTGACGCTCGTCGGAGAACGTCCGGGGGCGTCTGGCGCAGGGCTAGTATTAAGATTGACCGCGTAATTGGGCCAGCGTCGGGCGATCTCGCCATGGTGCACGGGAAGGCGCAAGGTCGGGGTGTTGTTACACCCCGCAAGAGAGGACGCCC
>FUFK010047766.1_pt1 | contig 30248 bp, 30 predicted proteins | sample 1021851 | NCBI WGS metagenome assembly FUFK01 (sample SAMEA51879418, study PRJEB19060) | metagenome | reverse complement strand
TAAGAGGAATTAACGCAATGACTCTTGCTGCACAAAAAGTTAATCCAAATATTAAAACTAAAATTGTATGGGTATTTACTTGGTACGATCCAGGTAAAGAAGCTGAAGCAGCGCAAGCTTTAATCGATCAAGGTGCAGATGTAATTATGCAACATACAGATAGTACAGCACCAGTTCAAACAGCAGAGAAAGCAGGTGTTTGGTCATTTGGTCAAGCAAGTGACATGCAGAGATTTGCTCCTAAATCAATCTTGACTTCAATTATTGATGATTGGGCACCATATTATGTTGAAAGAGCAATTGCTGCAAGAGATGGCACATGGAATCAACAAGATACATGGCATGGATTAAAGGAAGGTATGGTTGCTATGGGGCCATATAATTCTGCAATGGGTGCTGACTTAGTTAAAGAAGTAGAGCAGCTTCAAAAAGATCTAGCATCAGGAAAAGTTCATTCGTTCACAGGTCCTATATACGACCAAAAAGGTAATATATTAGTTGCAGAAGGAAAAGTTGCTGATGATGGAATGTTAGCTGGAATGAGCGTTTATGTAAAAGGTGTTGAAGGAGATATTCCAAAATAATTTTTAAAAAAAAATTAAAAAGGCCAACTTATATAAGTTGGCCTTTTTTTTATGAATGTTTTTTCTTTAANCCATTAATATCTATTTCATCATAATATTCTGAAGGTTGAACTATCCAAGGATCTCCNTCTAGTAANATTGGACAAAAATCTGGAGTAAAAGAAGANGATTTTTTTTTCCAAAGACAAGCTGTTTTTATTTCTTGAATATNGTTTTTCACTGGAGCNTAATTTTTTAACCATTTAATACTTTCATTTAATGTAAGTCCAGTATCNGATAANTCATCAACTAATAAAACATTTTTAAANTCTTCATTTTTAGCTATTGAGCTTATGTCTCTTGCAAAAATAAGTTCGCCCTGTTTATTTTCTACAGTTTCTCCAGAATAACTTTGAATAACAACATAAGCAGTGGGCAATTTAAATATTCTTGATAGCATATCAATTATAGGTGCTGCACCCCTCATTATTCCGACTAAAACAGATGGTTTGTAATTTTTTTCAATTGTAAGAGCTAACTTTTCAACTGCTAATTTATAATCTTCATAATTGATTATTAATTTTTCTGCCATAAAATTTGGTAACATAAAAAAAAAAAATTAAAAAGGAGAATTATGAAAGGTTACTGGATTGCAACTTACAGTGAAATTAAAGACCCTGAAAGAATGAAAAAATATGCAGATAAAGCAAAGGAAGCTGTATTAAAACATTCTGGAAAAATTTTAGCTCGNAGTGCTAATAACATTGCACTTGAGGGTAGAGAAATGGTTAGAATAGCACTTGCAGAGTTCCCAGACGTGGAAACTGCTAAAAAATGCTACGATTCTGAAGAATATGTTGAGGCAAGAACATATCTTAAAGATAATGTAATTAGAGAACATATGATATTTGAAGGTATGGAATAACTTAGAAAAGGGGCAAATATGAAGGCATATTGGGTGAGTTTGTATACAGAGATTTCAGATCAAGATAACCTAAAAAAATATGGTGAAAATGCAATACCAGTTATAAAAAAATTTGGTGGTACTCCTGTAGTTAGAGGAGGCAAACTAAAATATTATAGTGGTGACAAAATATTAAGGACCGTCATTTGGGAATTTCCCAGTTATGACATGGCCATATCTTGTCATGACTCAGAAGATTATTTAAAAGCTTGGTCTTATGCAGAACAAACTACAAAAAGACATATGTTTATTGTGGAGGGTGCTAATACTGAATAGTATCGTCATCAATTGAACGCCACAAATACCAAGTGGCAACAGAGCAGTATGGAGAAAATCTTTTTTGAAGCTTTTTTACAAAAATTTCAGGTGGAAAATATTTTTTTTTATAGTTGTTTGATATTGCTCTTAATAACCCAATATCCTGAACTGGCCAGATATTAGACCTATTATAAGTAAATAACAAAATCATCTCTGCTGACCATCTTCCAATTTGTCTTAAAGTTGATAGGTATATAATTGCTTCTTCATCGCTCATTTTCGAAATTAATCTTGGATTAAAACTTTTATCTTTAAATTTTTGAGACATTTCCAAGATACCCCTTATTTTTTGACGACTAAGACCGCATTTTTTAAGTTGTGATGTTTTAAGCTTTGAAACAATTTTTGGATTAATTTTTTTTTTACATGCCAATTCAAATTTTTTGAAGACAGAGTCTGCAGCAGCAACACTTATTTGTTGTCCTATTATACTTTTGCATAAAGAATAAAAGACATCTTTTCTAGTAGTTAANTTATTATCTTTATATTTTTTNATCAATGATCTCATAATACTATCTTTTTTTGAAAGATATGTTCTAGCTTTTTTCCAATATGTCGGTGCCTTACTCATTTCTACTTACCGTTACTTGTTTATTTAAATATATTTCTCTTCGAAATATAATGATTGATGATATTATTACCAGTGAAGCACCCATCAATGTTTTAATTGTGGGAATTTCATCCCAAATAAAATATCCNAAAGATATTGCAAATATTAATCCTAAATATTTAAGAGGTGTAACNAGAGAAACCTCGGATANTTTATATGATTGACTTAATAATAAATTAGCTGTTCCTCCCAACAAGCCAATTGTACATAATAGTAAGAAATCATTGAAAGTTGGCATGATCCACCCAAATGGTATTGATAAAACTCCAACAATTGTAATTGCAAAAGAAAAAAAGAATGAGATCAACCAGACTGGTTCTGTGGATGAAAGTTTTCTAATTGTAATTGCAACGTAAGACATTCCAATACAAAAGATTATTGGAAATAAATAATAAATATTTAAGCTAGAAAATCCNGGTTGGGTAATTACTAAAACACCAATAAAACCAACAAATACTGCGGCCCATCTATATACTCCTACTTTCTCACTTAGTAAAAATATTGATAGCAAAGTTGTAAATATAGGTGCAGCAAATGAAATACTTGTCACTGTTGCAAGTGGTAGGTTTCTTAGTGCCAAAAATATTGCAGCTAAAGCTATCAGTCCTGAACAACATCTAATTAAATGTAATCCTGGTCTATTTGTTTTGTAAAAATCTCTAAATCTTGTCTTAGGAACTAAAAAAATTATTGGCAAAATACCAAATAGACCTCTAAAGAACATTACCTGTCCAATTGGATAATCTGATGACCACTTGACTATTACATCCATAAATGAAAAGGCACATATTGATAAAAACATGTAAAAAAAGCCTAATTGATTTTTGGAAAGCATGATAATAACTTTAGATTAATTAAAATTTTTAGCAATGGAAATAGCAACTTTAGCACTTGGATGTTTTTGGGGACCCGAAATAAAATTTAGCAAGTTAGATGGAGTAATAAATACAGAGGTTGGATATTGTGGAGGTAATACTGAGAAGACATCTTATAAAGAAGTATGTTATGGTGACACCAATCATGCAGAAGTAGTTAAAGTTGAATTTGACAATACTAAAATTTCTTATGAGGAAATAATAAGAAACTTTTTTGAATTTCATGATCCAACTACNTTAAACCGGCAAGGTCCAGATGTAGGTACTCAGTATAGAAGTGAAATATTTGTTCATGATGAAAATCAAAATAAAATCGCTAACAAAGTATTGAAAGAAATTAATGAAAAATTTAAGGGTAAAATCGTTACCAAAATATCAAAATCAAAAAATTATAACAAAGCCGAAGATTATCATCAGAAATATTTGGAAAAAAGTTTCTAATGTCACTTATATCAACTGAGTGGCTAGAAAAAAATCTCTCAAATGTAAAAATAATTGATGGCTCTTGGCATATGCCTGCAACAAAAAGAAGTGGTAAAGAAGAATTTAATAAAGAGCATATACCAAATGCAATTTTTTTTGATATCGACAAAAATTGTAATAAATCAACCGACTTACCACATATGTTAACGGACATTAGTTCGTGGGAAAATATACTATCATCTATGGGCATATCTAACGAAGACGAAATTGTGATTTATGATAATTCTGATGTTTTAAGTGCTTGTAGAGTATGGTTTAATTTAATTTACTTTGGCCATGATAAAAAGAAAGTACATGTTTTAGATGGAGGTTTTAATAAATGGAAAAAAGAAAAAAGAATAACTTCTGCTAATAATATAATTATTCAAACAACTAGCTATAAAGCAAAAGAAAATAATGGAATGGTTAAGAGCAAAGATCAGATTGACCAAAATATAATTAAAAAAAAATTTGATTTAGTTGATGCGAGAAGCAAAGATCGTTTTAATGGCACAACTCCAGACCCAAGAAAAAATGTAAGAAGTGGTTCAATACCTAATTCAATTTGCTTACCGTTTAAAACCCTTATCAATGACGATTTTACTTTTAAAAGTAAATCTGAAATTTCTTCTTATTTTAAAGATTTATCTTTAAATGACCCAGTAAATATAGTGTTTTCGTGCGGTTCTGGGATCACAGCATGTGTTTTGGCACTTGCATATTCTCAAGTAAATAATAAGTATCTTCCAGTCATTTATGATGGTTCATGGGCTGAATATGGTAAAATATAAAATATGAAAAGATCAACAAAAATTACAAGCATAATAATAATTTTCTTTTTAATTATAGCTACAGTGATTGTTGGTAGAACAATGATTGGAAATCATTTTAAGAAGAAATTTAGTAAAAGACCACCTCCAGGAATAATTGTTACTGCAGCTGAAAATAGAGTTTTTGAAAATTTAATAAGCACATACGGAACAGCAAGACCATTTAAAACACAATCCTATAAAATTGAGAAGTATGAAATACTTAAACCTATCAACTTTAATCAAAAAGTAAAAAAAGGTGATGTAATTGCAGAACTTAAAAATAGAAAAATTACTGCTCAGTTTGATGGAACAATTGGAAAAAGAGAATTTTCAGAAGACATCGAAGTTTCAAAATCTTCAATCTTAGTTAATCTCGAAAATACCAGTATTATCTATTGTGATGTAGATATACCTGAAATGTTTGTACCATTTATTAAGGTTGGTTTACCTGTTGATATAAAATTTTCTGGATACAAAGATAAAACATATAAAGGTCAAGTTGACTCGTTGGCTAGTCGAATTAGTGAGGATACTAGATCATTACCAACAAGGATAAAAATGNACAATACATCTGGTGAAATTTTNCCTGGCTCATTTTTAGAAATTTCAATAAAATANGATACAAGAGAAAGCTTAAGTATNCCAGATACNAGNACAATAGTGGAAGGTGATAATATATTTATCTATAAAGTTGACGAAAAAAATAAAGTATTAAAAACAAATATTGATACCGGCGATAGATANCTGGGTTTTGTTGAAGTTTTAAATGGTTTAAAAGTTGGTGACAAAGTTGTTGCTGAGGGTACAAAAAAAGTCAGACCAAATTTAATAATAAGACCTATAAAAAAGGGNGCTAAAGTAGCTAATCAAAACAAATCTAGTTGGNNTGGAAAAAAGAAAAAAGATACTAAAGAAAACAAGAATGGTATGTTTGCGTGGTTACAAAAATTAAATATATTTAAAAAGTCTGACTCTGAAAAACAAGAAAATAAAAAATAATTAATACATGTATATAACTGAAGTTAGTATTAAAAGACCTGTCGTTGCATGGGTAATGTCAATGATACTAATTATTTTTGGAATTTTTGTATTTTGGGAATTACCTGTTAGGGAATTACCAGATGGTATTCAGCCTCCAGTGGTACAGGTACAAACCGATTATAAATCTGCTTCNGCTGAAATTGTTGATGAAGAGATAACACAAAAAATAGAAGATGTTATAGGAGGAGCGGAAGGAATTAAGAACATTGATTCTAGTTCGCTTAATGGAAGAAGTAGAATAAATATTTATTTTAATACAGATATAGATTTAGATGATGCAGCAAATGACATAAGAGAAAGAGTATCAAGAGTTGCGGACAATTTGCCAGATCAAGCAAACCCACCTCAAATTTTGAAACAAGCAGCAGGTTTTACAACTACAATGTGGGTTGCGCTATCGTCACCAACTTGGAANGATTTAGATTTGGGTGATTATGCAGAAAGATATCTTATAGATGCCTTTTCGAGTGTACCAAATGTTGGTAGAATTTTAGTCGGTGGATTAAGAGAGCTAAGTGTTAGAGTTTGGGTAGATCCTATCAAATTAGCAGCCAATAATCTTACTATTCAGGAAGTCGAGAGAGCATTAAGAAATGAAAATATAAACATCCCCGCTGGAACTTTAGAAGCTAGTAACAAAGATTTAACTCTTAATATTGATAAGTCTTACTCTAACATTGAAACAATCAAGCAGCTTCCTCTTAAGAAAAACAAAGATAAAGTCACAACCCTTTCTGATATTGCAAATGTTGAGCTTGGTCCAGTTTCTGAGAAAACTTTATTTAAAGCTCAAAGAAAAAATGCAGCTAATTTAAAAACAGTTGGGATTGGAATATACGCAAAAAGTGGAGCATCAACNGTCGAACTTTCAAATCAAATTAAAGAGAAAATAAACGTTTTAAATCAATCTTTACCAGATGGTTTAAAGTTAGAAATAGCATTTAATAGAGCAACTTACGTAGGAACTGCAATACAGGAAGTTTATAAAAGTTTAATTATTGCTTTTATTTTGGTTGTAGTAATAATTTACTTGTTTTTAGGAAACCTAAAAGCTGTAATTGTACCAGCTGTAGCTTTGCCAGTAAGTTTAATTGGTTCGTTTTTAGGTTTATATATATTTGATCTTTCTATAAATATATTTGTTCTCCTAAGTTTTATTTTAGCAATTGGAATAATAACTGATGATTCTGTAATAATGACAGATGCAATTTATACAAGAATTGAAAAAGGAGAAACGCCACTTGTAGCTGCTTATAAAGGCTCAAGACAAATAACATTTGCGATAATAGCTACAACTTTAATCTTAGTTGCAGTTTTTTTACCTTTAATTTTTATTGAGGGTATAGCTGGTACTTTGTTTAAGGAAACTGCAATAGCACTATCTTTCTCAATAGTTGTTTCTTCATTTGTGGCTTTAACACTTTCACCAATGTTAGGAAGTAAGTTTTTAAATAAAAAAGAAAAAATTAATTTTTTTGTAAAAAAATTCAATAATGGATTTAAATCTTTTACAGAATTTTATACCGACACCTTAAAATTTTGGATTAATAAACAGAAAACAATTTCGATATTTATAATTCTATTAATTGCAGCTTCAGTTTATTTATTTAACTTTACTAAAAAAGAATTGATACCATTAGAAGATAGAGGGGCTTATTTAATAATTGGTTCTACAGATGAAGGAAGTTCATTCGAGTACACACAAGAAAAAGCCCAAATAATTGAGGGAAGAATATTAAAATTGTTACAAGCAGAAGACAGCCCTTACCAAAGATTAATTATGAGGGTACCTGGTTTCGGTAAGTCCGCAACTTCATATAATACTTTTATTATAATTGCACTTTTAGATGAATGGAAAAATAGAGAAAAGAGTACACAAGTTGTTTTAAGAGANGCTATTGGTCAAGTTGTTAGTGTGCCAGAAACGTTTGCGTTTCCTATATCACCTCAATCTATAAGAGTTTCTAGCTACAATAAACCAGTTCAAATGGTGATTTATGGGACAAGTTATGAAGAGTTAGAACAAATTCAAAGCCAAGTTTTAAGAGAGCTAAGAAGAAATAGAAATATGTTTAGAATTGAAAGTGATTACACAAAAAATAAACCTGAAGTAAAATTAATTACTAACAAAAATAGAGCAAATGATTTAGGAGTTTCAATAGAGAATATAGGCAGAACACTAGAAACATTATACGGTGGAAAGAGGGTTACAACATATAATAAAGAAGGAAGAGAATATCCCATTATTCTTCAGCAGTATTTAGCAGATAGAAGAGATAAAGATGGNTTATCAAAGATTTTTGTAAGATCTGAAACTACAGGAAAATTAGTNTCTGTTGCAAGTTTGGTAGAATTTGAAGAGAAAGGAACTGCTGAGTCATTACCTAGATATAATAGACAAAGAGCAGTAACTATATCGGCAGCTTTATCTGAAGAATACACATTGTCTGAAGCTATAAAATATTTAGAAGACGTAATGTTGAGAGTTGCTCCTCAAAATCAAATAACTTGGAAAGGTAAGTCTGAAGAACTAAAAGAGACTAGTAACGAAATATTTCTTATTTTCGCTTTAGCATTAATAACTGCATATTTAGTAATGGCTGCTACTTTTAATTCGTTTGTCCATCCTTTTATTATTATATTGACTGTGCCTCTTGCAGTTTTTGGAGGTCTTGTATTCATTTTATTTCTAAATAGTTCAATAAATATATTTTCACAAATCGCCTTGATTATATTGATCGGTATATCCACTAAAAATAGTATTCTTATCGTTGACTATACTAATCAAATTCGAACAACAGGTGCAAAAATTGAGGAAGCATTGATGGAAGCTTGCAAATTAAGAATAAGACCAATCATAATGACTTCATTAAGCACCATGATTGCAATGTTGCCTCTTATAGTAGGTAACATAGGTCCAGGCGCAGGTGAGGCGTCTAGATTAGCAGTTGGATCAACAATCTTTGGTGGAATGATTATTTCAACATTCTTTACATTATATGTGACGCCAACTATGTATTTAACACTAGCAAAAAATACCAAGAGAATAGATGCAGTAGATCTGGAGCTAGAAAAGCAGTTGATTAAAAAATAATATATTTTCTAGTAGTCAAAGATTTACTACATTTATTAAGCTGCTTCTTGAATTTATTTGAATAACCCTCTACTTTTTTTGCCAATACTATAACTTTCTGATTGTTTTTATAATTTTTATAATTTCCCCAGCCTTCATGATAAGCAATATATTGTCTGAAAGCATCTTTTTTTGAAACCTTTAAAATTTTTTCCGTTTTGTTTGTATACCAGCCAATAAAATCAACACTATCTTTAAATCTAGTTCTTAAAGCATATTTATTTCCAGTCTCATCTTTATATTGTTTCCAAGTACCTTTAATAGCTTGTGAGTATCCAAATGAACTAGAAGGTCTTTTATAAGGTATAACTTTAAATAATTTTTGACGCGCAGGCTTAGCGAGCCAGTCAAAATCAGATTCCATTTTTATTATTGCTAATTGTAAGTTGATTGGTGTTCCCCACTTTTTTTCAGTTTTTTTCGCGTGTTTATACCAAAGATATCTCTCAGAAAANATTGAACAGCCATCTGCTGTATTTTGTGGTATCGATGAGCAAGCAGTTAAAAATAATAGACCAAAAAATAAAAAATACTTTCTAAAAAGAATCACAGTTTAATATAAATTATCTATTATTTTTTCTCCATATCCATGGATAATCAAATTCCATACTCCATAAACCTAACTTATTGTTTTTTGCATAAATTTGATCTTTAGAATATTTTTTTTTCGAATATTTTGGATAGTCGAAGGCTAATCCATTTCTTACCATGTAAGCTGAAATACTTTCATTATTGATAAAACACTCACCTAAATACCTACCAAAATAGTCTTTTTGGGGCTCGATTAAACATTTTAATTTTTTATTTATAATTTTTTCTGTAAGAGAATTTTTTGAAATTTTTCCACAATTAAGTTTTTTTTTATTTTTTAAGCAAAACTGTTGCTTTCCTTTAAATTTAGTTTCTGGTGCATCTATTCCTGAAAATCGAATTTTTTTATTATCTAATAAGATTGTATCACCATCAATTATTTTAACGTTATCTGAAATTAGGATTGTTTCTGACAGTAAGTAATTTGTTGCTACAAATGTAAATAAAAATAGAAAACTAACTAACTTCAGTAGTTGCTTTTTCATTACATTCTTGCATTTTTTTTCTAATTTGATCTTCGGATATATTTTTGTTTTTTAAATCTTCATAAAGCTTTCTATAAACATCTTCATCACCTACCTCGGCAAAATCTGCTTTAATTACATCTTGAATATATTGATTTTTTTTTTCCTCGTCATATCCAAGAATTTGTGAAGCCCACTCACCTAAATATTTATTTTTTTTTGCATTGATTTTGAATTGCTTTTCCTCATCATGAGCAAATTTTTTTTCAAAACCTTTTTTTCTTTCATCAAATGAACTCATTGCTTTCTACCCTATTATATTATTTCAAAAATTAAAAATGATATAAGAACATATATATTACCAAACATATCATTTATTTCAAATCATCTTTAGAAAATTATTAAATAGTAGAATTGCAAAATAATAAAAATTAATAGTAGATAAGTAAAATAATTGTTTTATGATATTCATAGTTAATCTATATTCAAAATCGTAAATGAGTCACTTAATACTTGTTAGGCATGGTCAAAGCGAATGGAATTTAGAAAACAAATTTACAGGATGGGTCGACGTTGAGCTTGCGCCACAAGGAAAATTGGAAGCCTGTAAAGCTGGAGAGTTAATAAAAAAATTAAATTTAGAAATCAAACATTTTTATACTTCTTATCAACTAAGATCGATTGATACTTTAAAACTGATTTTAAATACAATCAGAGTAAAACCAGATAATATGATTAAGGCCTGGCAATTAAATGAAAGGCACTACGGATCGCTGACAGGATTAAACAAAGATGAAATGAGAAAAAAATTAGGAGAAGAAGAGGTTCACAAATTCCGAAGATCTTGGGATAATCCACCAAAACCCTTGAATACAAATAGTCCATATCATCCAAAAAATATAAGTATTTACAATGATATACCCCGTAACCTAATTCCAGATACAGAGTCTCTCAAAGATACTTATGAAAGAGTTGTGCCCTATTTTGTTGAAAACATAGAAAAAAATTTGCAGGATAATATAATTATATCTGCTCATGGTAATTCTATTAGATCACTTTTAAAATATTTATTTAAAATTGATGACAATGAAATTTCTAAACTTGAAATACCAACAGGAAATCCTCTACTTTTGAAATTTGAAAAAAAGAATATAAAAGAAGCTAAATACCTAGATCAGAGTAGATCTAGGGATTTAATTAAATTCTAACCTTTTTGAAGAAGTTTTTCGTAAATATCTTTATCTGTTAAATGAAGAAACTCAATACCACTCTCGAAACCATATAAATTTTCTTTTTTAATGTAATTATCCCAAATCTCATTCATTGAAAATATTTTTTTTGATAAATTTTTAAATATTTTTTTATTTATAATTTGACACCCTGTATAAATATAATTTTTATTTTTGTTCTTTTTTAAATTATTGCCATCCATAGAAAAATCGCCTTTAAATCTTTTATCAAAACTTAAATCTTTTTTTACAACCATTAAAATATTTTCTAAGTTTTTTTTAAAATATATATTTTCCATCTTCTTAATTTCATTTGCATATTCAGCGTTCCAAATTGTATCAGGATTAAAAACTATAAAATCTGTTTCAACTGAATTATTTACTACATTTAAAAGACCGCCCCCTGTATCTAATATTTCTTTACCATCTTCTATAATTTGAATTTCTAAACCAAAATTATTTGAAAAAATGAAATCTTTTATTTTATCACTTAAATAGAAAGTATTAATTTTTAAAGATTTTATTTCTAATACTTTTATCAAGTTTATAGTATTTTCTAATAAGCTAATCTCATTAATTTTTAAGAGTGGTTTTGGTGTTTTCTCAGTTAATGGCATTAATCTTTTTCCAAATCCTGCACATAAAATTATTGCTGTTTTAATTTTCATATTTTTTTTATTCTTGGGTTTTTTTGTAGAAAATTTTTTAAATCATGGAAATTTGGATTATTTTTAATACGATTATCGATTAATTTCCACGCATAAGGTATTAATTTTAGATATTTTCTTTTTTTATCTCTTTTTGCAAGTCTTGTGAATATACCAATTATTTTTAGATTTCTTAAAACAGATAAAATTTCAAAATCATTAATAAATTGAGATTCATTTTTATACTTAAATTTACTAAGAAATACTTTTAAAATATTTGACTTAAAACTATTTGAAGTTTTAATTCTTACATCATCTATAAGTGANGCNAAATCATATGCTGGATTACCNANGACNGCATCTTGACTATCTATTAAAGCGATTTTNTTTTTATAAAACATCATNTTTGAGACGTGAAAATCTCTATGNACAAANACTTTNTGTTTGATTTTTAAATTTAAATACAAATTATCTATTATTTTTTTNAGATTTTTTTTTANATNTCCTTTTTGNATAATTAATTTATTTNCTGNTAAGTACCAATCCAAAAAAAGGTANGNNTCTTTAAGTATTTTAGCTTTTGAATAGTTTGATAAATTAAATTTTTTNTTAAGAAAATTTTGAGTTTTAAAATTTTTAATTTTTTGAATTTGATATAAAATTTTTAGTATTNTTTTGTATTCATTTAATTTAGTTTTTGANGATTTAATTTTATCCAACATGTTTTTATTGCCGAAATCCTCAATTTCTATAAAATTTTTTTTATAATTTTGACTAATTAAACCTGGTGCTAATATTTTATTTTTAATCAATATTTTGTTAACTGCATCATAATTTAACAGGTTTGATCGCTTTTGAATTTTGCTATAAACTAATACTGAATTATTTGTTCTATAAAATTGTCTAAAAGATGCATCTCCTGATAGTTTTTTAAATTTTTTCAAATTCATTAAAATTAAAATCAATATTATTAGATATAATTAAGTACCTATTTTCAAGCTTTTCATCATATTCAAATTTTAATGTAAAAGTACTTTCTATATTTTGACCCAAGATTTCAGGCCACTCAATTAATCTAGCATAATCTTCTGAGTTTTCATTAATTCCTAAGTTATTTAATTCTTTTTTATCTTTAATTCTGTAAAGATCAAAATGTCTAACAATCAAGGAATTAATCTCATATTCATTTATAATATTAAAAGTTGGACTAGTTATTTGTGTTTTTTCTAAACCATTTTTTGTTTGAAGATAATTAATTAGATACCTAATAAATGTAGTCTTACCAACTCCGATGTTTCCATAAAAAAGTAAAGTTGTATTTTTGCTAACTTTACTTGCAATTTTTTCAGCAATTTTTTGTGTGATAATTTCTTTTGAAATATCTATTTTGCTACTTTTAGTAGCGATAGGCATCTGGTTTATAAGGTCCTTCTGGTGTTACNCTTATATATTTTGCTTGATCATCTGATAATTTNGTTAATTTAGCTCCAACTTTTTCTAAATGAAGTCTGGCTACTTTCTCATCTAAATGTTTAGGTAAAACATATACTTTTTTCTCATATTTATCTGAGTTATTCCATAATTCTATCTGAGCTGTTACTTGATTTGTAAAAGAAGCACTCATTACAAAACTNGGGTGTCCTGTTGCACATCCNAGATTAACCAATCTACCTTCTGCTAATAAAATAATTCTTTTTCCGTCTGGCAATGTAATTTCGTGAACTTGTGGTTTTATTTCATCCCATTTATAATTTTTAAGAGCATCTACTTGNATCTCATTATCAAAGTGACCAATATTGCATAGAATTGCTCTATCTTTCATTTCTCTCATATGGTCAGCTGTCACAATATCTTTATTTCCTGTTGCNGTAACAACAATGTCGGCTTCTTTTATCATCTCATCCATTAAAACTACTTCATAACCTTCCATTGCAGCTTGNAGAGCACAAATTGGGTCTGTTTCTGTAACCATAACTCTTGCACCGCTTTGNCNNAGAGAAGCAGCGCTTCCCTTTCCAACATCTCCAAATCCAGCTACAATAGCTACCTTACCTGACATCATGACGTCAGTAGCTCTTTTAATTCCATCAACTAAACTTTCTCTGCAACCATATAAATTGTCGAACTTAGATTTTGTTACTGAGTCATTAACATTTATTGCTGGGACAAGTAAATTGCCTTCACTTTCCATTTTTTTTAATGCTAAAACTCCTGTAGTTGTCTCTTCTGATAAACCTTTAACATCATTTAATAATTCTTTATAATCTTTGTGCATCAATGCTGTAAGATCGCCACCATCATCAAGTATCATATTTGGTTTCCAGCCATCTTTTCCTTCAATAGTTTGCTTTACACACCACCAATATTCTTCTTCTGTTTCGCCTTTCCAAGCAAATACAGGAATGCCAGCTTTTGCAATTGCTGCTGCTGCATGGTCTTGTGTCGAAAAAATATTACATGAGGACCATCTTACTTCGGCTCCTAACTCAACTAAAGTTTCTATTAAGACAGCTGTTTGTATTGTCATGTGTAAACAACCAACAATCCGAGCTCCATTTAAAGGTTTTTTACCCTTATATTCTTCTCTAAGAGCCATTAATCCTGGCATTTCAGTTTCAGCCAGTGAAATTTCTTTTCTTCCAAATTCCGCTTGGGATATATCTTTTACTTTAAAATCTTCCATAGAAAGAGGCTTTTAACAATTTCACTTAATATATCAACAAAGATTTATGCTTCTGGGAAAATTATTTCAATTCTTGCCCCTTTATCTTTATTATTAGATGCGTTGATTTCACCACCATGAATTTCAACTAAATTTTTGACAATATTTAATCCCAAACCCGAATGTTCTCCAAAGTTTTCAGGTCTATTACTATAAAATCTATTAAATATCTTATTTGTATCCTTTTCACTAAATCCAGATCCCTGATCAACGACAACTAATTTAATTTTGTCATTTTTATCTTTTGATATTTCAACGGTAATTTCTTGATTATTTTCACTAAAAGAAATTGAGTTTTCTAATAAGTTTGCAATAATTTGTTCAATTCTATTTTCTATCCCTAAGATACTATAATTTTTAATTCCATTAGATTTCAATTTAATTCCAATCGATTTTTTTGTTTCATAGATACTGTTAAAATCGTCAACAACAGATTGAGCAATCTCTTTTAAATTTAATTTTTGCATTTTCTCAGAGGAAATTGCAGCCTCATCTCTTAGCATTTGAGAGTAATCAGTTATTAATCTTTCAATTCTCTCTACGTCATGTGATACTATATTAATTAATTTGTTTCTTTGAGATTTATCATTTGTTTCAGAAATTATCTCAGAGGCACTTTTTAGAGATGCTAAAGGATTTCTGATTTCATGCAAAAGATCTGTTGAATAATTTTCTGCTGTAGTAATTCTTTTGTTTAATTCATTAGTCATTTCATCAAGAGAATTTGATAATTTTCCCAATTCGTCATTTCTTTTTTTTATATTTCCAATATTGGTCTTTTCCTTACTTTTGTTTTTTATAATATTTGTATATTGAACCAAATTTTTAATTGGTTTTAAGAAGTATCTATTTAATACATATGAAAAAATTAAAATTACTAATGCGACAAGCAAAGCAGTTCTGATTATAAAATTTCTTCTTTCATCTATTGCAACCTTTATTTCATTGGCATTTTCAGTAATAGCTAAATAGCCTATTGTTTTGTTTTCACTGACTACATTTTTAACAGTTACTAATAAAAATTGATCATAGTTTTCTTTAGAGTAAGTTAACGGTTTTCCATAATCTGATGAATATGAGTACTTTTTTAAATCTTCAAATATTTCTTTACTTTCAAAGCTTTTATTACTCTCTTCCAAATTCTTATTTTGAATACTTTGATTATTTAAGTCACTCATTTCAATTATGTTTAGACTTCTTGAGAAAGCATTTGGATCTAAGTCTAATGTGTCGGTATCTCCTAATAGATTAAATTCACTATCAAATATCTGTACTCTATCTATACTTTGAAATAAAAATTTAGTGGAAAACAGAAACTCTCTAATATCTTCAGATGAGAAATTTATTTTTAAACGATCAATATTTTCTGTTGTATTATCAATAATTTTTATGTGCGAGGCAGTTTTATTTTTAATGAGCGTAGGTTTTACTGTGTTAAGGTAAAATAATGTTAATACACCTATCACTAAAAAAACAATAAAGTTGATAACTAAGAATTTTTTTAAAATAGATTGATTATTNGATTTTGAAGTAGCCATTATTTAACATTCCAACGATAACCACTACCATACCTGGTTTCTATCGCTGAAAAGTTATTATCTACTTTTTTAAACTTTTTTCTAATCCTTTTTACGTGACTATCTATTGTTCTATCTTCAATATCTGTGTCTTCTCTGTAAGCAACATCCATTAATTGAGATCTTTCTTTAATAATTCCAGGTCTTTTTGCTAATTCCTTTACAATTAAGAATTCTGTNGTTGTTAATTTATCTGGTAATTGCTTGCCATCCCATTCNCACTCTAGCTGTGAAGGGTCAAGTTTTAATTTTCCATGTGAAATTATATTTCTATTATCNTCTAAATTATTATCTTTTTTTCTAAGTTGGACACGAATTCTTTCAATAAGAACTTTAGTTGAAAAGCCACCTGATTTTTTTACAAAATCATCAGCCCCTAGTTTTAGTCCTAAGAGCTCATCCACCTCTTCATCTTTTGAAGTTAAAAAGATNACGGGCATAGATGTTTTTTTTCTCAATTTTTTTAACAATTCTTCTCCATCCATTCTTGGCATTTTAATATCTATAACTGCAAGGTCTGGGGGATTTCTTGACAAACCTATTAAGGCACTTTCTCCATCCAAATAAGTTTGAATATTAAANCCCTCTTTCTCTAGAGCAATACTTAAACTAGTTAATATATTTCTATCATCATCAACAAGGGCAATTGTTTGTTTCATGTTTAACTATAAAAATACTAAAATGTTTAAAATTGGGCAATTAAATGTTTATTAATGAAGCTCTCCCCAGTTATCACCTATGTTTACATCNACCGATAATGGTATTGAAAATGAATGCAAATCACTATCTTTCACACTTGTCATAATATCTTTAATCTTTTTAGAAGCAGATTTAGTACCATTATCAATTACCTCAAAAATCAATTCATCGTGAATTTGAAGCAACATATTAAATTCATTTGTTTTTTTAGTATCAAGCTCATCGTTGATTCTAATCATAGCAAGTCGCATTATTTCTGATGCAGATCCTTGGATAGGTGCATTTATAGCTGCCCTTTCTTGAAAATTTCTAACATTAAAATTTTTGTCATTGATTCCTGGAATATGAGTTTTTCGACCAAAAATATTTCTTACATATCCACTTTTTCTACAGAATTTAATTGTGTTATTCATGTATTCTTTAATTTCTGGAAATTTAATAAAATATGAATTTAGAAATTCTTCGGCTTCATTGTTTGATACACCAATTTGTTTGGCCAAACCATATTGAGATATTCCATAAATTATTCCAAAATTAATAGCTTTCGCTTTTCTCCTCATATCAGCATCAATTTTTTTTATGTCTGCACCAAAAACCTGGCTAGCGGTTAATGAGTGAATATCCTCATTATTTTTAAAAGCTTTTTTTAGTTCTTTTACATCAGCTAGATCAGCCAAAATTCTCATTTCGATCTGATTATAGTCTGCTGATATAAGTTTTTTATTTTTTTCTGATATGAAGGCTTTACGAATATCTTTGCCCTCCTCAGTTTTAATAGGAATATTTTGTAAATTTGGATCACTAGATGCAAGTCTACCTGTTGTAGTTGCTGCTAACAGAAAAGATGTATGCACTCTTTTTGTATTGGGATTTAAATGCTCTGGCAAAGAATCTGAATATGTATTTTTCAATTTACTAGATTGCCTCCATTCTAAAACCAATTTAGGAAATTCATTCCCTTTGTAAGCTAAATCCTCTAGAACTGCTGCACCAGTTGCAAAACTCCCTTTTTTAGTCTTTTTTAGCGATGCAATTTTGAGGTCATTATACATTATTTCACCCAACTGTTTAGTCGATGCAATATTAAATTTTTTTTTTGAAATTTTAAAAATTTGTTTTTCTAAATCTTGAAGTTTTTTTTCAAACTTAACAGATAATTTTTTAAGAAAATTATTATCCAATTTTATGCCATTGATTTCCATTGATGCTAAAATTTTAATTAAAGGTTTTTCGAAAATTTCATAAATATTTAGTAATTTTTCTGATTTAAGCGATTTCAAAAATATTTTATATAAACGGTAAGTTATATCAGCATCTTCTGCCGCATAATCTTTTGCAATATTTAACTCTACTTGACTGAATTTAATTTCTTTTTTTCCAGATCCAACAAGATCTTTATATTTAATTGTTTTGTGACCAAGATGAATATCTGAAAGGGTATCCATATTATGTCTATTTTTCCCAGCATCTAAAACGTATGACATCAACATTGTATCTTCCATGCTTTGAATATCTATATCCCTTNTACGAAATATTATGTAATCGAATTTAATATTTTGCCCAATTTTTTTTAAACTTTTATCCTCTAAATATGGTTTTAAAATTNTCAAAACATCTTTTTCATTTAGATTATTTTTATCAATATGACCTGTTGGAATGTAACAAGCTTTACCTATTTTGCTAGAAATTGAGATACCAACTAAATTTGCCTGATGTGGGTCAAGAGAATCTGTTTCAGTATCAATAGAAAATTCACCAGCTTCTTCGGCTTCTTGCATCCAATCTTTTATTTCAGATAAATTTTTTATCAAAACATATTTATCTTTTGATATTTTAGATGTTTCTTTTTTGACTTCTATTTCATCACTAAATTTGGATTGACCATACGTCGAAATTGCCGAACTCAATAACCTATTAAATTCCATTTCTCTCAAAAAATTGTATAACTTGTCTACGTCTACTTTTTTTANAACAAAGTCAGTTAATTTGTCTTTCACCGGAACATCATTTTTTAATGTGACCAGTTTTTTACTTACCAGAGCCTTATCTTTATTTTCTAAAAGTGTTTCTCTTCTTTTATTCTGTTTTATTTTATTTGCGTTTTTGAGAAGGTTTTCTAAATTTCCATATTCCTTAATTAATTCTGCTGCTGTTTTTACACCAATACCTGGAACGCCAGGTACATTGTCTGTACTATCCCCTGCTAGTGATTGAACATCAATTACTTTATCCGGACCAACCCCAAATTTATTGATTACATCGTCATTAGATATAAATTTATTCTTCATTGGATCGTATATACGAACCTTTTTTTTGAAAAGTTGCATTAAATCTTTGTCAGATGATACAATTGTAACCTTTGCACCTTCGTCTAATATTTGCTCTACATAGGTGGCTATCAAATCATCAGCCTCGTAATTTAACATTTCTATAGAGGGTAAATTGAATGCTAATACTGACTTTCTAATATAATCGAATTGTGGAATTAGATCATCGGGAGCATCAGACCTATTTCCTTTATAATCTGAATATATTTCGTTTCGAAAATTCTTTCTTGCAGAGTCAAAGATTACTGCAAAATGAGTTGGTTTTTCTAAATTTTCGCTAGATTTAGAGTCCTCTAATAATTTAAACAGCATGTTACAAAATCCACTTACTGCTCCTACTGGCAAACCATCACTTTTTCGTGTTAATGGTGGCAATGCATAATAGGCTCTAAATATGTATCCGGACCCATCAATAAGATAGAAATGATCTGTTTTTTTAATTTTACCCATAATTTAATTTATAATAAATTGACGTATTATAGTAAGAATAAAACATCCTGTTAATAAATATTAGTGGATTAAACTTTATTAAAATAGTAATTTAAAGCTAATGGAATTAGTAAATTCAATTTCTAATAATAAAATAATTAAAATCATAATATTTGCATTAATAGGTTCTATTTTATTGACAATATCTGCAAAAATTAAAATACCTTTTTATCCAGTTCCTATGACTATGCAAACATTTATAGTTTTGTTTTTAGGAATTTCCTTTGGATATAAAGTCGGGGTACTTTCGGTAGTTTTTTATTTGATAGAAGGAATTATGGGATTACCGGTATTTTCTAACTCACCAGAGAAAGGAATAGGATTAGCTTATTTTGTTGGTCCCACAATGGGATATTTAATAGGTTTTATATTTGCATGTCTGATAGCAGGCATATTTACATACGATAAAAACCATATATTAAATTTTTTAAAAATTATAATTGCAACATCAGTAATATATATTTTGGGTATTTTGTGGCTTGGAAATTTAATCGGTTGGGATAAACCAATATTAGAATTTGGTGTTTACCCATTTCTTTATGCTGAATTATTTAAGATATTATTACTAACAGCTTTAGTTAATAAAATTATTAAACTTAGAAAATATATTTAGAATTACCTTGGAGATCTTTTTGATAGAATTCTTTGAAGTGTTCTTCGATGCATTTTAAGTCTTCTTGCAGTCTCAGATACATTTCTGTTACATAATTCAAAAACTCTGTGAATATGTTCCCATTTAACTCTATCAGCGGACATTGGATTTTCTGGTGGAGCAGCTTTTTTATTTGGATCAGCTAAAAGTGCTTTTTCTACGTCATCTGCATCTGCTGGTTTAGCTAAATAGTCTATTGCACCTTCTTTAATGGCTGCTACTGCAGTTGGTATATTTCCATAACCAGTAAGCATCACTATTCTGCTCTCTGAGTTATTTTTCTGGATTTCTTTTACAACTTCTAGTCCGTTTCCATCGTTTAGTCTCAAGTCAACAACTGCAAAAGCAGGTTTTTTTGATTTCACAGACTCTATTCCAATTTTTACACCCTCTGCTTGTGAAACAGAAAAGCCCTTTTTCTCCATTGCTCGAGCTAGTCTTTCTCTAAAAGGGTTATCATCATCTACTATAAGTAGAGATTTATCCTCAAATTCTGTTATTTTTTTTAATACTTCTGCTTCTGGCATGGGCCTTATATGGAAACATTCTAAATTATTTCAAGGGTACATTTTTACTTTACATTGGCTCATTTTCAGCATAAATGCTCGTTTTATATAAACTTGCATAGCAGTTATGCCGGTTTTTTTTGTTAAATTTTTTTTGGAGCTTTAAATGCAAAAATTTAAATCAGTTGATAAATTGGTAAATCAACTGAAACCAACAGAACCTGTTTATTGTATTAGAAGAGATTCTATAAACATAGCTTCTAAATTTTTTCAGAATAAATTTCCTGGTAAAATCCTATATGCAGTTAAAACTAACCCGCATCCATTAGTATTAAAAACTATCGTGGAAAGTGGAATTAATGATTTTGATATCGCTTCAATTAAAGAAGTTGAGGCAATTAGAAGTGTTAGCCCAGATGCAAAATGCTCCTACATGCATACTGTAAAAAGCAAGGAAAGTATAAACGAAGCATATTTCAAATATAATATTAAGACTTTTTCAATAGATACAAAAGATGAATTAATAAAAATTCTTAATAGTACTAATCAAGCTAAGGATTTAGAGTTATTTGTGAGAGTTGCAGTTTCTAATGAACACGCAGAAATAGATTTATCTAAAAAATTTGGCGCACAAACTTCTGAAGCAATAGGGCTTTATAGATTAACAAAACAGTATGCAAAAAAAATAGGATTAAGTTTTCATGTGGGTTCGCAATGTATGCATCCAATATCNTATTCAAAAGGGATTANTGAAATTAAATATATAATAAAAAAAACAAAAATAGTTCCAGATGTTATAAATATAGGNGGAGGATTTCCAACAATCTANCCTGACTTAGTTCCNNAATCATTAGACTCTTATTTTGANGAAATAAAAAATTCATTAAATAANTTAAAATTAGAAAANNNNCCAGAAATTATATGTGAGCCAGGTCGAGCAATTGTNGCNGAAAGTGGTTCNACAATTGTNAGAGTAAACTTNAGAAAAAAACAAAAGCTATATATTAATGATGGAACATACGGAACTTTATTTGATGCAGGNGTGCCTAATATAGTTTATCCATCAAGGATAATTACAAGTGGAAGAATTATATCAAAAAAATTGACTTCATTTGATTTTTATGGACCAACATGTGATAGCATGGATTATATGAAGGGACCTTTTATTCTACCTAATAATATTAAAGAAGGTGATTACATTGAATTAGGTCAATTAGGAGCATACGGATTGACATTTAGAACTCAATTTAATGGATATTATTCTGATAGTATTTACGAAGTTTGTGATGATCCAATAATGACGATGTATGACAAAGAAACAAATAAAGAGTTTCTTGTTGCATAATGTCAGATACAAAAAATCTTAATCATAACAGAAAAAAAGACTTTTTAAGTAAAGAGGTTGAACATATTGATATTACATCTTTTGACTCTAGAAAAATTATATCTTCTATGGAAAAAATGTCTTTTGTTTCAAGAGAAACTGCTAATGCATCCAAGATATATAATGAAATGCTTAAAGATAAAGATTGTACAATATTCTTAACTCTTGCAGGGTCTACTTCTGCCGCTGGATGTATGCATATTTATAGAGATATGGTTAAATACAACATGGTAGATGCAATTGTAGCAACTGGAGCATCTATAATAGATATGGATTTTTTTGAAGCGCTTGGATTTAAACATTACCAAGGATCACAATATCAAAATGATAATGAACTTAGAGACAATTATATAGATAGGATTTATGATACTTACATCGATGAAGAGGAGCTCCAGGTTTGTGATAAAACAATAGGAGAAATAGCAGACAAACTTGAGCCGAAGTCTTACACATCGAGAGAATTTATTAAAGAGATTGGCAAATATCTAAAAACTAATTCTAAAAAGAAAGGTTCTTTAATTGAAACAGCTTTTGATAACGATGTACCTATATTCTGTCCTGCATTTACAGACTCAAGTGCAGGTTTTGGATTAGTCATGCATCAAGAGAGAAATCCAAAAAATCATATTACAATAGACTCAATTAGAGAATTTAGAGAATTAACAGAGATTAAAATTAAATCTAAAGGATCGGGATTATTTATGATTGGTGGTGGAGTTCCTAAAAACTTTATACAAGACACGGTAATTTGTGCTGAACTTTTGGGAAAAAATGTAGATATGCACAAATATGCAATACAAATTACTGTTGCTGACTCAAGAGATGGAGCTTGCAGTAGTTCAACATTAAAAGAAGCAAGTTCATGGGGTAAGGTTGATACTACCAAAGAACAAATGGTATTTGCTGAAGCTACCAGTGTTTTACCATTAATAGCAAGTGACGCCTATCATACTGGAGAATGGAAAAATAGAGACAGAAAAAACTTTTCCAAAATATTTTGATAGATGATCAAAAAAGTAAAAATTGGAATTATTCAAAGTAAAATTTCAGATAATATTCAAAAAAATATAAATTCAGCTATTAAAAATATAAAAAAAGCAGCATCAAAAAAAGCTAAAATAATTTGTGTACCAGAACTATTTTTATCAAATTATTTTTGTCAAACAGAAAGTCATTCCAACTTTAAGCTAGCGGAAAAAATACCTGGCAGAACTACAAAAATATTTTGTGAATTAGCCAAAGATTTACAAATAGTATTAATGATTTCATTATTTGAAAAAAAAACACATGGCTTCTATCATAATACTAGTATCGTTATTAGCGAGAAAGGTAAAATTTTATCGAAATATAGAAAAATGCATATACCAGATGATCCTGGTTATTATGAAAAATTTTATTTTACTCCTGGAGATTTAGGTTTTAAATCTGTTAAAACAAAATTTGGTAAAATTGGACCTTTAATTTGTTGGGATCAATGGTTTCCGGAAGCTGCAAGATTGACTGCACTTAAAGGTGCACAAATAATTTTTTACCCTACTGCTATTGGATGGCATCCTAAAGAGAAAAAAAAATTTGGAAAATCTCAACTAGACTCTTGGATAACAATGCAAAAATCTCACGCAATCGCAAATGGTACTTATGTGGTTGCTATAAATAGAGTTGGAACAGAAAAAAAAGGTAAGAAGAAAATAGAATTCTGGGGAAACTCAATGATCATAGATCCTAGTGGGCAAATAATTGGAAAACTTGGGAATAAAAAAGAAGAAATTTTAATTCGTGAAATAAACTATAAAAAAATTGATTCAGCCAGAGAGCATTGGCCTTTTTTAAGAGATAGAAGAATCGATTTTTATAAAGGCATACTAAAAAATCCTGCAGATGAATGAAAACTTTAATGGATTTAGAATGCCGGCTGAATGGGAGCCTCAAAATTCAGTTTGGATTGCTTGGCCTTATAATAAAAATGATTGGCCTGGATTATATCAATTTATTCCTGAAGTAATTTTAAAGATTATAAAAAAAATTTCAAAAAATCAAAAAATTAACTTAATCGTTAGCAAAAATATAAAAAATATAAAAAAATTAATAAAACTTAATAAAATCAAAAATATCAACTTCCACTATATTAAAACTGATAGAATATGGTTAAGAGATTCTGGACCCATATTTATAACAAACAAGGTCGAAAAGAAAAAAGTAATACTAAATTTTGGTTTTAACGGATGGTCAAAGTATAAAAATTATAAAAATGACAATAAAATCAATAATAGTATTAGTAAAATTGCTAATTTTAAAAAGATTGATCCAATAATCAAAAAAAAAGGCAGAATTAGAAAAATAATCATGGAAGGAGGGGCATTTGATNTAAATGGCTCAGGTACAATTTTATTAACTGAAGAATGTTTGTTNAGCAAAATTCAAGAAAGAAATAAAAATTTTAAAAAAAAAGACTACGAAAAAATGTTTAATAAATACTTAAATATAAAAAACTTTATATGGCTTAAAAAAGGAATTGCTGGCGATGACACGCATGGACATGTTGATGACATATCAAGATTTGTTTCAAGAAATACGATTATGACTGCGGTTGAAAATAATAAAAAAGATATAAATTACAAAAACTTAAATAAGAATTTAAATATATTGAAAGAAAGTAAATGTGAGAAAGGAAAGAAATTCAAAATTATAAAAGTTCCTATGCCTTCACCAATTTATATTGAGAATACAAGAGTTCCTGCAAGTTATATGAATTTTTATATTTGTAATAAAAAAATAATTCTTCCAATATTCANAGTAAAAGAAGACAATATTGCAATTAAAATTTTCAAAAATTACTTTAGAAATAGAAAAATCGAAACAGTTGACTGTAGCAAATTGATATGGGGATTTGGTGCAATACATTGCATGACCCAACAAGAACCTAAAATTTANTTATGCTGCTTTTAGTGTNCCGAGTAATAATCTAAAAGGTATCAACATTACAAGAGCNACAAATATTTTTACCGCAAGATCTCCTAACGATAAAGTTACCCAAGGAATTCCCGTTCCATAGAATGATATTGAGAAAAATAAAAAAGTATCAACAGTTGAACCTATCAAAGAAGATGTTAAAGGTGCTATAAACCACTTTTTTTGTCTTAATTGATCAAATATCTGAACATCTAAAAGTTGAGCAATTATAAAAGCTGTTCCTGAACCAATTGCTATTCTTATAGAAATAAGATCAGTAAAATTAGTTGAAAATATTAAAGTAAACAAAATTCCAATTGTGAAGCCTATATAGACAATTTTTCTAGCTACTAATTTTCCAAAGGATCTGTTGGCTAAATCTGTAATTAAAAATGCAATTGGATAACTAAAAGCACCGTAAGTTAAAATTTCCTCTAAACCGTAATATTTTATAGGAAATTGAACTAAATAATTAGATGCTAGCACAACCAATCCCATTAAAAATGAGAGAGTAAGGAAAACTTTATTCATTATGCTGTTTTTGCGATTATTGATTTTTTAAGCTTTTTTAATCTTAACGATAAATCTCTTGATTTTGCAGATTTTAAGAAATTATCAAAGCTACCTTTTTTATCTACAGATCTAACACCTGCATTTGAAACTGTTAATCTCATAGATTTTTTTAAAAGTTCACTTTTAAATTTTACTTTCTTTAAATTTGGAAGAAATCTTCTCTTAGTTTTATTGTTAGCGTGACTAACATTATGGCCTTTTAGAGGGATTTTACCAGTAAGTTCGCATTTTTTAGACATAAATTTTCAAGATGTATATGGTCTTAAAGAATACCAGTCAAGATTAATTTTTTGTTCCAATAGCTTCAGAAATATTTTTAAAACCTTCTCTTTTTACAATTTCGTCGAGATCTTTATTAATCTTTGAAGCAATAGTTGGTCCTTTATAAACCATACCTGTATACAATTGCACAAGAGTTGCACCGCTTACAATTTTATTAAAAACGCCATCGGCAGAGTCAACGCCTCCAACTCCAATTATTAAGATTTTTTTTCCAACTAATTTAAAAAATTTATTAATCAATTCATTAGAGATATTTTCAAGTGGTTTTCCAGACAAACCGCCTTTCTCTAATTTATTTATATTAGATATATTTTCTCTATTTCTATCTGTCGTATTTGAAACTATAACTATTTTAACATTATATTTTAAAAAAAGTTCTGAGATTTCATCAATACTTTTTTCATCAATATCAGGAGATACTTTGACTGCTATTGGCACATTTGAATTTAAATTTTTCTTTTCTTCATTTATGCATTTTAAAAGATTATCTAACTCTTCATTTTTGTGAAAGTTTCTTAAATTTTCTGTGTTAGGAGAAGAGATATTAATTGTAATATAGTCTGCTAAATTATGAAATTTTCTGAAACAAATTAAATAATCTTCAACTCTGTTTTCAGTATCTTTATTAGGTCCTATATTAATACCAAGTAATCCATTAGGTGAATTATTTTCAATATTTTTTTTACTTTCTTCTGATCCAATATTGTTAAATCCAAGTCTATTAATTAAAGCCTCATCTTCCTCCAATCTGAACACTCTTGGCTTCGGATTTCCTATTTGTGGTTTAGGTGTAATTGTACCTACCTCAACAAAACCAAATCCTAGTTTGTATAGAGGATTGTAAACTTCTGCATTTTTATCAAATCCAGCAGCAACACCTAGAGGAGAATTTAAGGTTTTGTTTAAAAATTTAGTTTGGATAGTAACTCTGGTTGTTTTATCTATAGCTGGTATCTGATTTAACTTTAAAGCCTTTATTGCTAGCGAGTGTGCAACTTCAGGGCTAAATTTAAATATAAAAGGTCTTATAAGATTAAACATTTTCAACCTTTTTTCTTATCAATTCTTTGGTTTCATTTACTCCAAAAAAACTAATGAAGAAGCCCATTCTGGGTCCATTTTCGTCACCAAATACAACCTCATAGATAAGCTTAAACCATTCTCTTAAATTTTCTTTATAACCATTTTCTTTTCCTACGGTAAAAATATTTGTCTGAATATCTTCAGGAGCCATTTTATCATTACAATTATCTAAAGACTTAATTAATGCTTTCAGTGCAACTTTCTCTTTTTCATTTGGAGTTTTGTAAATTTTTTTTGTTTTTATAACATCATTGAAATATTTTATTGCATATTCAATTAAATTATCAAAAATTGGATGATCATTTTCATTAATTTCTGACTTGTATTTTTTTACAAATTTCCAAAGTAATTGTTTGCTGTCCGCATTACTTGTTTCAACTAAATTTAAAAGCATTGAAAAAGTCATAATTGTATTTTCCTCTGGCATTGATCCATTATGTACATGCCAAACTGGATTCATTAACTTCTGTAAATCATTTTGAGTTTTTCCTTTTTCTATAAAATCTAGATATTCATCAACAGCTTTTGGAACAACTTCTCTGTACAATTTTTTTGCTCTTTTTGGATTTTGATACATGTAAAGAGATAGACTTTGAGGAGATGCATAATTCAGCCATTCATCTATAGTTACTCCATTACCTTTTGATTTAGATATTTTTTCACCTTTTTCGTCCAAAAAAAGTTCATACGCAAAACCAGATGGGTTAGATTTACCTAATGTTTTAATAATCTTAGTTGAAAGAATTGCACTCTCAATTAAATCCTTTCCATACATTTCAAAATCAACATCTAAAGCGTACCATCTCATTGCCCAATCAACTTTCCATTGCAATTTGCAGTTCCCGTCTAAAATACTTTTTTCCAATTTTGATCCATTATTATCAAATATGATTTTAGAAGATTTAGAATCAATTTCTAAAACAGGTATTTCAAGAACTTTTCCAGTTTCTGGGCATATTGGTAAAAAGGGGGAATAGGTTTTCTGTCTTTCTTTGCCTAAAGTTGGAAGAATTATTTCCATAATTTTTTCATAATTTTCTAGAACTAATTTTAGGGTGTCATTAAAATAACCAGACTTGTAGAGTTCTGTAGAACTTTTAAATGAATATTTAAATTTAAAATTATCAAGAAATTGTTTCAACATATTATTATTATGTTCTCCAAAACTACTAAACTTTTCAAATGGATCAGGGACATCCGTTAAAGGTTTGTGAAGATTATTTTTGAGCTTTTCTTGATTTGGAACATTTTCAGGTACTTTTCTAAGACCATCCATATCATCAGAAAATGTAATAATTTCCTTTGGAATATCTGTTAAATGATCAAGAGCGTTGACAATCATTGTCGTCCTTGCAACTTCTCCAAATGTACCTATATGTGGTAGACCACTAGGACCATAACCAGTTTGTAAAACTATTTTATTTTTTTTCTCTATGTTCGATTTTCTCTCTCTTAATAGCTTTTTAGCCTCAACAAATGGCCAGGCGTTTGTTTTGTCAAAATTTGTTTTGTCTATCACAACTACTTAAATATCCTTAATATCAGCCTTTTTAATAATTCATATAGAGTTGAAATTTATTTACCATAAAATAATGTCCATTCAAAATGTCCAATTATAAAACTGTCTTTTTTACATTAGGGGTTTTGCAAATTATTTTAGGTCTTTCAATGATTGTACCTATTTTGGTTCAATTAATATTTGATCAAATTGATGCAGGATTTATCGGATCAATGATTGTTACTATTGTTTTTGGATTTTTATTTTTCATTTCTAATTATGATCACGATAAAAAGATAAGTTTACCTCAAGCTTTTTTGCTCACAGCACTTTCGTGGTTAAGTATTGCTATATTTGGTTCTTTACCTTTAATTTTTTCTAGTACGGATTTGAGTTTTACAGATGCGTTTTTTGAGAGCATGTCTGGTATTACAACAACAGGATCTACAATTATCACGAATCTAAATGAAACGTCTAAAGCGATATTACTTTGGAGAGGAATGTTACAGTGGTTTGGTGGTATTGGAATTATCGTAATGGCAATCACTTTAATGCCTTTAATGAATATAGGGGGTATGCAACTTTTCAATATTTCATCTAATGATACTTCTGAAAAAATTTTTCCTAAAACTAAAGAAGTTTCTTTGAGATTATTGTCTATATATTCCTTATTAACTTTAACTTGTGCTTTTTTTTATTTTATATTTGGGATGAGTTTTTTTGATAGCATCGTGCATGCTATGACAACAATAGCGACTGGAGGTTTTGCAAATTATAATGAATCTATAGGTTATTTTAACAGCTCGTTAATAGAAATTAATGCAATAATATTTATTATTCTTGGAAGTATACCTTTTATTAGTTACATCAAATACTTNGCTGGAGATAAGAAAATATTTTTCAAAGACACACAAATAAAAACTTTTATAATTTTGGTTATTATTTCAATTCTTTTAATGTTTTTTTATTTATCTGTTATAAATAAAAGCTTAACTGAGATAAGTTTTTTATCTGTTAGCTTTAATATAATTTCTATTTTAACTGGAACAGGATATGCTACAGAAAATTTTAGTAATTGGGGTCAATTTCCATTAGTATACTTCATAATTTTAATGTTCATTGGAGGCTGTGCAGGCTCTACAACTTGCGGAATAAAGATTTTTAGAGTTCAAATTTTGTATCAATTCATATCAAACCAGCTGAAAAAAATAATTTACCCTCGAGGAATTTTCAAAATTAAATATCAAAATAATAATGTGGATGAAAAATTTATGGACTCAATTATTTCTTTTATATTCCTTTACATATTAATATTTTTTGTTGTAACTGCGCTTTTATCGCTTGATGGATTAAATTTTATTACAGCAATTTCAGCAGCTGCCACGTCAATTTCAAATGTTGGTCCAGGTTTAGGTGATATTATTGGTCCAAACGGAAGTTTTTCAAGCCTGTCTGATTTTTCTAAATGGGTTCTCAGTGCTGCAATGATACTTGGAAGGTTGGAATTATTTGCAATTCTAGTATTATTTATTCCATCTTTTTGGAGAAAATATTAATGTTTGAGAAAAAACAAACCTGGTCAGAATCTATTTTAGTTTACAAGGATATTCGAATGCTAAGAATATTACTTCTTGGTGCAATTAGTGGATTTCCTTGGGTTTTAATTGCNAGNAGTTTAAGNCTTTGGNTAAAAGAAGAAGGNTTAAGTAGATCNACTATNGGATGGGCAGGNNTNATNTTTGGAGTTTATGCTTTTAATTATCTTTGGGCACCAATTATAGATAGAATTCAAATACCT
>FUFK010044108.1_pt1 | contig 30260 bp, 36 predicted proteins | sample 1021851 | NCBI WGS metagenome assembly FUFK01 (sample SAMEA51879418, study PRJEB19060) | metagenome | reverse complement strand
AGTATTGATAAAGTTATAAAAGACATAGGCAAGGGAGGCAGGGGCGGAGCAGGAGGAGGAAGTGGCGCAAGCGCTGGTGTAGCAAAACAGTTGTCGCTTTTTACTGCGGACAGCATATTTGGCAGGGGTAAAATTACAGGTACAGCATTAAAAAATGTCAAGTTAAGTTGGCTTTCAGCTTTTGATGAAATTCAAGATGTTGCTAATACTATTGGCGGAAGACGCAGCGCCAGCCTTTTAAACGTAAAAACTAGCTGGGGAAAAGCTTTTACCGGGCTTGCTGATAATGCAAAGGTTTTAAAACTAGGGGGTTTAAATACTCAAACATCTTGGGGCAAAGCATTAACTGGGCTGCAGGATAATGCTAAAGTTTTAAAACTGGGAGGTCTGAATACTCAGACTAGTTGGACCAATGCATTAACTGGCCTGCAAGATAATGCTAAAGTAATAGATATTCAAAATTTAAATGTACGCACTTCTTGGGGCAAGGCTTTAGAGCAGCTAGGCGAAACTGCAGAAATTATTGCTAAAAATGCTGCGGCAGCTAGAGCGCAATTTCTTGCAGGTGCTCCAATATCTGGTCTTGCTCCTGGTCAAACAGCTGGCCCAGCTAGGGCACCAATGCAAGGCGCTGCGTTCCCAATTCGTGGAACAGCAGGTATTCCAGGGTCTCCAGAGTTTATCAGGGCTCTTGAAATTGGCCGCCTTAGAAGCAGTCCTATTGGAGGTACCGTTAACATTGCTGGATCGCCCGCCGCTAGAAGAGCTAGAAGACAACAGCTTGAACAAGTTGGCCTTGGCGCAGGATTTCCGTTGCTATTTGGCGGTGGTGCGGGGTCAGTGCTTGGCGGTGGTTTAGGTGGCCTAACAGGATCTTTTGGAGCGCAGATTGCTCTTAGCGCGGCTGGTCAGCAGCTTGATAATTTCTTTAACCAAGTAAGAGAATCAGCTAATGCCGTTGCGAGTGCTTTAGACGGAACAAGCGCAAGTTTTGACGCTCTTGAAACAGTAGGAATAGCTGTTAATGCAGCAGCGATTGAATACGTGCGATCTCTTGAAGAGTCTGGTCAAGCAGTCGCGGCTTACATGCAGGTACAAGAAACGCTTGCAGAAATTTTGAGTGAAGAAGGTGTAGATTCATTACTAGCCTTGCAAGACGCAAACAAAGANTTAAACACAGAGCTTGGAGAGTTGCAGGCAGTTTTAATGAAAGAGCTGGCTCCTGCTTTTATTGCTATAACAAAACTTGCCTCAGGAGCCGCTGATGTATTAGCTAAAGCAGTTCCAGTTTTAAACTTCCTCTTTAATCCTTTTAGAGGCGATCCTATTAAAGAAGCTGAAGCGGCTGCAGCACTTAAGGGGCAGCAAAAAATTGACGCAGGGGTCAGGGAGAGATCCGCTCAAATTGCCGCAAATAATGAGATTGAAGGTATTAACAACGCTACAAGTGCTATTGAAAGACAGACAGAGGCCTTAAAGTTGGGCAGCGATCTTACGGATAAAAAAGTTGTTGACGCAAAAAGATTTAACATTATTGAGCAGTCTTCTGCGGAAATTGCAATTCTTAACCGTGAAATTACTGCAGCAACAATGAAGCCATTGAAGCAACAACAGCTTCAGGCGAAAAAACGTAATTTAGAAGCTAAACAGGCTTTTGACTTGGCACAGCTTGATTTAAAGGTTGAAGAAGCTATTCAAAGATCGCTTGAAAGTCAAAACAAGCAGGCTGCAACACTTGCAAACAAAGAAGAAAGGCAGCTGGAAGCCGCCGTCAAGCTAGAAACACGTTTTGCGAGACAGGTAAAGCTTTTAGAGGCTGGCTCTAATTTTGAAAAAGAAAAGCTAAGAATAGAGTTTGAACTAGAAGATCAGCTTAACAGTATTGCTCAGCTGGACAATCAAAGTTTAGCGGTCCAATCAGAGTTAAATGCCAAAAAAGCGGCACAGTTAAAACTTACAGAAGCGCAAAGAAAAGAAGAGCAGCGAATTGCCGAGCTGCGTGTAAGAAATCTGCAAGAGCAAGGCGTTCCATTTTCGATGGAATTTGCCGGGTTGTTTGGAGCGTATCAATCAGGCGGTATGGGAAATTTTGACATGTCAACGGGTATTGCAGATTTGGTTCGCACTGAGGCTGCTCTTCAGGCTGTGCTAGACAAGTACCCACAGATTGAGCAAGCTTCTTTAGCAATGGCCGAAACGGTCACCTTTGGGTTCCGAGATATTGTTGATGGAGCGAAGAGTGCCGAACAAGTGTTTGCAGATTTTTTAAGAAGTATTGCTGACATACTTATGAGAACTGCTGCTCAAATGATTGCACAATATGTTGCAATAGGAATCGCAAAACAGTTTGCGGGCCTTGGAACATATACGCCAAAATTTGATGGATCAAGTTTATTTAGCTCGACCCCGGCATCGATACAAGGAGTAAACCCGCTTCAGTATGGATTTCCAGGACTCGCTAATGGTGGAACGGCAACTGCAGGCCGTCCGTATATTGTTGGCGAGCGCGGTCCTGAGCTTTTCGTTCCAAGTCAAACTGGCACTGTTGTTCCAAACCATGCAATGGGCGGCGCTAACGTTACTGTGAACGTNGATGCTTCTGGAACGCAGGCACAAGGCAATCAGCCGAATGCCAAGCTATTGGGACAGGCGATTGGTGCAGCCGTACAGGCTGAACTGATCAAACAAAAACGACCTGGAGGACTACTCGCAGCCTGATGCCTACCTTTCCTTCTATCCAACCGACCTACAACACGGTCAAGAGCAGTCAACCTGCGGTGCGAAATGTCCAGTTTGGTTCGGGCTACTCGCAACGTGCCACCTTTGGAATTAACAATAATCCGAAGCAGTATCAGCTGACTTTTAACGTGTCAGAGACTGATGCTGACACCATCGAAACATTTCTCGATGCTAGAGCTGGCGTAGAGCATTTTGATTTTACGCCGCCGAACGAATCTGCTAGCGCCAAGTTTATTTGTCAGCAGTGGAGCAAAACGGTGATATTTGCGAACCGTGCCGAGATTTCGGCAACATTTATCGAAGTGTTTGAAGCATGACTACCTATCCTGCATGGAGCGAAGGCGCCGCAGCTGCAGCCGATCCAGATTCAGAAGATGAGTCGATTGGCCTTGGCGCGATACGTGTCGTTGGTCAAATTGTTTCTCGAACCGTTGATCCAAACGATGCGGCTTTTGTTTTTCGCGTCAAATCAACGACAGGAGACGCTAGGTCTGGATTTGTTGAACCCGCTTGGCCGCAGCATCCGTTTGTTACCGTTACTGAAAGCACAGCGACAGGATCGGTTACATGGGAATCAATCAGCCCAGTTTATAGCGAACTCTACTCTTTAGAGCCGTCAGCAATCATTGAGCTGTATGAATTGCACCTGACAAGCGCTGTCAATGGCGTGGATGACATTAGATACTTTCACGCAGGAACTAACGGGCTAATTGTAAACATTACTTTTAACGGGCAGACCTACGCGGCGACACCGATTGAAGTCGATGGCTTTGAAAAGTCATCAAAAGGTCAGCTCCCACGGCCCAGCATGAAGGTGTCAAACGTTAACAACGCAATATCTAGTTTGATTAGCTTGTACAATTTAGAGATGGCTAAAGTCAAACGTGTGCGCACGTTAAAGAAATTTTTGGATGCTGTTAACTTTTTAGACGAGAGTACTGTCGCTACTGAAGGTGGGCTTGCCTTAGAAACAGAAGATACGTCCAACCCGCAATCAATTAATTTTCTGTCCCATGCAACCGCTGATGCAGACTTCGGAAAGTTTCCTGATGAAATTTTCTATGTTGATCGTATCGCCGCAGAAACGCCGCAGGTCGTTGAGTTTGAGCTAGCAAGCAAGTTAGAGCTAGTCGATGTAAAAATACCTAGACGACTCATTGGCAACTATTGTCCTTGGAAATACAAGGAGCGAGAATGTACTTATGCCGGGTCTGCTTTTTTTGACATCGATGACCAGCCTGTGACCGCTTCTGCTGATGACGTCTGCGGGAAAAGAATCACCAGTTGTCGTGCTCGTTTCCCAACTGGAGACTTGCCTTTTGGAGGGTTTCACAATGTCAGGATTCAGACTTGATGCTGAAGGGCACGCAATGAGCGTGCTGCCTGCGGAAAGCTGCGGTTTAGTAGTCAAGGGCACGTATTGGCCTTGTCGAAATATCGCTGACAATCCATCTGATGAGTTCCAGATACATCCGACAGATTACTTAACAATTTTGGCCAAAGGTCCGATTGAGGCTGTTGTACATTCGCATCCAAACGGCAAGCCACCAAGTGAACCAGACAAGCGAGCTTGTCAGCAAATTGGGGTTCCTTGGTACGTTTGGGACGTCACATCAAAGCGATGGTGGATTATTCAGCCCTCCTTGGACGACAGTGGTCCTACGGTGTCTATGACTGTTACACACTGATCCAAGACTTCTATCGGTTGCAAGGCATTGAGCTGCCTGAGTTCGAGCGTCCTAGTGATCTAGAGTCTTGCAAGAGCGTGTTTTTGCGTGAGGCACCTGCTGCTGGGTTTACGGAAGTCGGTTGGGACAACAGGCGTTTTGGCGACATGCTGGTAATGCGAATGGATACAGCATCAGCAATGCATGGTGCCATCTACGTCGGTGACATGCGGATGCTGCATCAGCGCATGGATTCCTTGAGTGTTGTAGAGCCGATTAAACGTTATTATGTCAGGAGGATTGCAGCCGTCTTTCGGTATGGAGCAGACCATCCAACTGATGGGCGGCCTAGCTGAACGCTATGGCGCAACGCACACTTACAAGAACCTGAGAACTCCAGCTGATGGCTTGAAACTGCTGTTTATTAATCGTCCAGAACTGCAAAATGAACTGATACATGCACACGAGAACGGGATTGGCTACACCTTGGTGCAAGGTGCATATGATTTAACGTACGATGATTTGCATTTGCCGATTGGTCGCAAGCCCTTAATTTTAACGCCTATAATTAGTGGAAGCGGTGGCGGAAATACGTCTACGATTTTGATTGGCGTTGGTTTAGTAGCGGCTTCTTTTTTGTTTCCTGGCGCAGGTTTGTTTGGTACAGCCGGTTTATTTGGTGCAGGACAGGCAGCATTAGGCGTCTCGACACTTGCAGTATTGAATGCAGCCGCAGTTGGCACCGCCTTAAGTGCGGTTGGCGCCAGTTTAATCCTGACTGGTGTAGCAAACATTATTTCGCCAATGCCTACCATCAGCAGGGCAAGGGGACGTGGTGAAAACGTAAACGCAACAGGACCGCAAGGCGTCACAAGAGCCACTGATGGCGTTCAGAATTACGCTTACACCGGAGCAGTCAACACAGCAGGAGCAAATGGTGCGGCAGTTCCGATTGTCTATGGAAAATGTTTGATTGGCTCACATTTGATTTCTGTTGAGGTTGAGTCTGATAGCCGTCAAGATATTGCGCATCCTGCTGTAGCGTATATACGAGCACCTGGAACGCAAACCGTAACAGTCAACAATGAAACGCTAACCGACGAAGTTATCTTGGCCGGTGGAGCCAGGATCAGGCGAGTTAGCGACCCCGATGGTCAGATAAAAGGCAACAAAAATGGTCAAGATTATTATTTTGACGACGCATTGACCAAAAAAATGTCGCTTTCTGAAACCATAAACATAACAGCAGATAGCAGCAATGTTGGCGTTGTCAAAAGCATGAGAAGAGTTGTATCACGAGAGGCCGGAAATGATAACAGCAAAAACTACCAAGTTGTTTTGCAATTAAATAATGGCTTGTTTGATCTTGCTGGAGACGCAGGGAGCACAAAAGTCGACGGCTTTTTTTCGTACAGAATCGATGTTGTCCATGTGATTAGCCCTGGTGACGACCCAGTAGTAGCCAGCGTTGGTGGAACTGTTTCGGGCTTAATAGAAAAGGGAACAACTTACACATGGATGCACTTTATTAAATACTCAGAACCTGGCGATCCGGGAGACGATATAAAACCTAAGATAGTTCTTACAGATTTTAGAGCCACGTCAGGATGTTCTTTGCAGGTTATACGTCAAGGCTATAAAACATTAAAAACCAAAGACGATAACTTTACACACAAAGATTTCAACATTTAAGCCATGTCACTTGAATCCACTTCTGTCATCAAGTTCCTAGACCTTCTTTGTGAAGGACCAATCAAAGGCATCGTTGCAGGCACCACAGACGGTCTGCCTGATAATATATTTTTCAATGAGACAAAACTAGGTGGCAGCTACAACAAGCAGCTGATTGACATTGAATACTCAAACTATTTAGGCGGAGCCACGCAGGCCAAGCCTGTAATCGGCGAGTCAAATTCCAGCGCTGATGTCATAGATCTAACCAACATTATTAGCTTTAGCCCTCCACTTGAGATTGGGAACACTTACAACGAAACGGTCGATGCAAACAACGAGGTCACAGCTCGCCGATATGATAAAAGCGAAACAGGGCAAAACTTTCAAGTCAGAACTATTACTGATACAACAGTTGAAAAGGTTAGTTTTGTTTTCGTCATCCCAAGACTGTTTTCGACTGCTCAAGAAGGTTTAGCGCAAGGGCAGTTGTTTAACGCAACGGTTAGATGGACAATTCTTATTACTGACAGCACTGGTCAAACGCAAGGGCCAGATAACAGCGATGTTTCTGCTGTAATAAATGATTTTGACTATCAGGTGACGGGCATTTCGACTTCTGACTTTGTTTATCAAACGCCAAAAATTCCACTTCAAGGGGTTGGCCCTTGGACTGTAAAAGTAGAAAAAGCAAAGTTCATTAGGGCAACGCAGGATGGAACGACAAAAGCAATAACACCAGATCCAACTGCTAGCATTCTTAAAAGACCACAACATACGAACAATAATGATCGAGGAAAAAGACGTGATCGAGGAAAAGAAGCGGCTTTTGAGGTCAGTTACTTTGATTTTCAAGACACGCCATTTAAGAAACCGCTAGAAAACTCAAGAGGTAATCAGCTCTTTTGGTCTGCAATCAACACTTATAGGGCAAGCCGTGTTAATTACAAGCACACCGCGATGGTTGCCGCCAGTATTGACACGGAAGAGTTTCAAACTCTACCTAGTCGTCAATATCTGGTAGAGGGCCTCAAGGTCAAGATACCCAGCAATGCTGTGCCTAGGACAGACGGTAGCTTGGCTTTTGTTGGTGATTTTGATGGCAATGTCTCAGATGAGTTGTTTTACACGACATGCCCTGTATGTTGCTTTGTCGATCTGTTGACCTCCACCCGATACGGAATAGGCGACTTTGTAGAAAACGAGAACATTAACTGGGTCGATTATTATCCGCTGGCAAGATACGCAAACGAGCGGATCCCATCACAGGAGGTTGCTGCAACCTATACGCAGACGGGAGACGTGATAACCGTTACGCATTCAGCGACTGCTGCAAGAACCGCACATGGCCTCAGCGAAGGCGATGAAGTGACTCTCAGGTTTATGGGTACTTCTAACTCTGCAAAGGCTGAAAACGCAAACAACAAATTTATCTTTACGGTTGCAAGTGTGCCATCGACTTCAGTGTTCACTGTTGCTGCTGCAGCCACACGGAGCGTGTCTACAGCGGAAAGCGTATTCAGCGGCAAGCCTGAAGCACGTTTTGCTTGCAACCTACAAATAGCTGGTCAGGAACAGGCTTACACAGTCTTGCAGAATATGGCAAGCATATTCCGTGGCATGACTTATTGGCAGTCAAACACGGTCACAGCTGCTGGAGATCATGGCGAACTTGGCAAGATTACAGACGGAACAGGTGAGGTGCCCAGCAGTGTAGTGGCACCTGTCCATCTTTACAACAACAGCAACGTGATTGAGGGTGCCTTTACCTACAGCTACTCTTCAATCAAAACAAGAGCAACAGTTGTCAAGGTGCGGTATAACGACCCGCAGAACTTTTACAAGCCAAACATTGTTTGCATCGAAGATATTGCATCGCGTGAAAAATATGGGTATCAAGTCAAGGAGATTATTGGTTTTGGCTGCACGTCAAAATCACAAGCTACGCGGCTTGCAAAGTGGCAGCTAGAAACTGAAAAGCTTAACGCTGCTGTCGTTACCTTCAGCACTGGCCTACAAGGTGCCATGACGTTCCCTGGTCAGATTTTTGCTGTTGCTGACGAGATGCAGCAAAACATCAGAACGGCTGGTCGGATTTCATCTGCTACGGCCTCGGCTGTTGTGGTGGATGCTGCAATCACTATTCCTAGCGGTGTGACTGCAAGCCTGACCTGCACTCTTAGTGATGGACGAGTGGAGACTAAATCAGTGAATCTCAGCGTAACGTCTGGGACGACGATTTCGGTATCGCTCGACCCGTTCAGCAGCGCACCAGAAGCGCAGTCGATGTATTCACTGACCTGGACAAAAACAGGAAACACGCTTGTGCAGCAGAAGTTCCGTTGTCTAAGTGTTGCGGACAATGGTGATGGAACGTTTGCCGTAACAGGCACAGAACACAATGACAGCATCTACGCGGCTGTTGACTTTGCTGGTGCGAAAGTCATAGATGAACCGTCAGACGTCACGACGTTTGAAGACGCACCATCTAAGGTTACTAATCTACAACTCAAATTTTTCCCTGTTGACGCTAGTAACAACTTTAGCTTTGTGTGCCTTGCTTCTTGGAAACGCGGCGTTACAGGTATTACTAGAAATTTTCACGTTGTCCATAGAGTTGGAGACGGAAGAACTGTCTTCACAGAAACGCAGAGAGTGACACAGTTGGAAATAAAAGACGTTCCACCAAACACCCCAGTCCAGGTAGAAGTCGTTGCTCAAAACTCACAGGATGTTTTCACGCGGTCGTCTGAATCGGTAGCAGTTACTGCGACTTCTCCAAACGTAAGTACATTTCAGGATCCTGTCGGCACAAAATCTGGAGGGCTTGTTATTGCTGACGTTACTGTACTTCCGCCTAGCCCATCTGGGTTGAATGTGGTCACCATTGATTTCACCGCAAATCAAGTTTCTTGGATTCCTCCATTCGCTTCAAATACAAAAGATCTTATCGCTGAGATCAGGAAAGCTCCGTTGGTTGACGCTATTTTTTCGTCGAGCGGCACGGCCCCTGTGTTTGACAATTCAGTTCTTATCTCAGAGACAGAAGCGCGAAGCGGCTCTGCTGTTGTTACTGGTGGGAATGGCGTTTATTATCTAAGGTTCAAGAATGTAACAACCGGCGAATTTAGTGCTACGCCTGCTTCTTTTAGTCTTGATGCGTCTTTTGGCACGAACCATGTTGCAGCTATGGAGCTGATAGAAGGAGCCGCTTCAAACTCGCAATTTATAAGTGGTGGCGGCAGGTCTGGCGGCCCATTGACGACAACAGTGGGACGATCTGTCTCGCCTACGACTGCAAAATTTGGCGGCTTAGCACTTAGGACGAGTCAGCAAATCAATGTTGGTTATGACAACACCAACAGGCTCAAACTGCTCGACGCAACTAAATCAGGCGAATACCACTTTTATGCAGACGCAGATGCGTTTTACGAGCAAAGTTTTGGCGAGACTGGCCGTACATCAACAATAAATTTTATTGTTGAACCTTTTATCGTTAACACTCCGCATCAAACAGATGCGTCAGATTCAGCGTTAGCGACTGTCAACAAAACAAACGTCGAGCTTTACGTTAGAGCAAGTCAAGGCGTTGAGCGTAAGTATGTTGACAGCGCTACTGACGATCTGTATATCGAGCAAGAGAACAATACAGACACTCTTGAAATGGAGCAAAGCTCAAGCGGTTCACTGATGATCGCTGTAGAGGAGACCGTAAATGACTTTGATGACTGGGTAAACTTAACAGGACGCGAAGAACTTCGCGGACGCTATTTCCAGGCAAAGTTAGTTCTTACCTCAGACGACTCTGGACAAACTCCTGCGGTGAAAGACGTTTCTGTGATGTTCTACGCTAAGAAGCGTTTGGATGTTAGAAGGAAAATCAGTACCGGATCTTCTGGTTACACAACAGTGTCTTTCAATAAAAGGTTTTATAAGTTTTACGATGCAACGTCCGATGCAAACCCGTCAGTTAGCATAGACATCGACGCGGGTTCAGGAGCTGATCGACGCATTGCTGCGCAGACAGATGATGTTTTTGATCAGTTTAAGGTGCAAGTGCAAGACGCTGACAGTTCATCAGTTGTGGCAGGGACAATTAGCTACAATGCAACCGGACACGGCGAGGAACTCTAATGGCGAACTTTAAGATCTCAGGGCTCACCGCTCGTGACACTACCTCCAATGACCATATCCGTGATGGTGAATTGATTTTACTGGCTGATGCCAGTACGCAAAACTACAAAGTCACGTTTGCAGACTTTAACCGCTTGACACGCCCTGGAACGCAAGCAGCCCCCAGCATTACGTTTCAAGGGTCTTTTACAACAGGCATTTACCAGTCAGCAGCAAACGAGATCGGATTTTCTGTGTCCGATTCGGATGCAGGTAGGTTCACGTCTGATGGGTTTCAAGTAGGACCAGCGACTGGAACGGCAAAATTTCAGGTTTTTAGCGATAACGCAACAGACGACGTTATTTTTGAGAATAGTCTTGCGTCTGCTGTCGCATCACCGAACATTGTCTTGCACAGGAACAGTTCAAGTCCAGCAGATGGCGACAGCCTTGGTCAAATTGTTTTTCGCGGCGAAGATGATGGGAGCAATGAAACTAGCTACGCCAACATCTTGTGCGTTGCAAAAGATGTGTCTAACGCAGCCGAGAAAGGCTCGTTAGAATTTAAGACGATGGAAAGCGGTTCAGGCACAACCAGAATGAGCATTGTGGGCTCAAAGGTGGGAATAAACACTACAGATCCACAGCAAAAATTACACGTAGCAGACACAACTGTAACCAATCAAGCGAGGCTTGAGTGCAATAATGCAGACACCAGCACGGTTGGCGGTGGTCTTGAGCTTTATCGGCACACCAATGGAAACGGAGGTGCAAACCATAAGCTTTCTACGATTGAGTTTAATGGTAACGATAGCGCTGGAAACGAGTCTACGTTTGGCCGCGTTTCGTCGGAAATACTAACGGCAACAAGCGGATCGGAGGATGGAGAGGTCTCGATCGATGTTTCGGCTAGTGGCACAATTAGCTCACGCTTGAAGGTGAGCAAAAATAGAGTGCAAGCGTTGTCAACTATAAATATCCCCACAGGGACTCCTTCGTCATCATCTGCAGCAGGAACTGCAGGCGACATCGTTTGGGACAGCTCGTTTTTGTACGTCTGTGTCTCGTCGAATTCTTGGAAACGAGTCGCACTGTCTACTTTCTGATCTTGCTTTAGAATCAGGCAAAACCTGCTGCACAGGGGATCGTCATGTCTACGGTAAAGATCACAGATCTGACGGCCCTCACGGACCCTTCAAGCACTGACGTCCTGCCTATCGTTGATGTAGGCGCATCAGCAACAAAAAAGCTGACGATTGCAGACTTGATGGAGAACGCGGGGTCAGGCTCTGCACCAACGCCAGGGATCTCCTTTGATGGCGACCCAGACACAGGCATTGCAAGGCTTGGAGATAACAACATCGCGCTCTGTACGACTGCGACCAATCGTCTTGATATTGGTGCGGCTGGTGTAATTGACATCAAACTAGGTGGCAGTGCATCGACTCCTGCACTTATTTTTGAGGGCGATGTAAACACAGGCATTAGTCACGCGGCTGATACGTTGACTTTTAGTACCGCAGGATCTTCAAGATTAGACATCGGCTCAGGTGGTGTCATTGACATAAAGTCTGGCGGCAGCGCATCAGCTCCTGCTTTAATTTTTGGAGGTGACACCAATACAGGCATCAGTCATGCGGCTGATACGTTGACTTTCAGCACGGCAGGCAGCTCACGATTTATTATCGACAGCTCGGGAAATGTTGGGATTGGTACGGACAGTCCCCAGCAGCAAGCTGGAATAGGTTTACATATACACAATCCTGATAGTCAAGCAAGAATAAAACTTACTCAATCAGGAAGTGGTGCAACGGCGAATGATGGTTTTGATATTATTGCGGAAACAGGTAACGAAATTCATCTAATAAATCACGAATCCGCCGCGATGAAATTTGGAGTTGTTAGCGAGCGGATGCGTATCGACAGCTCGGGAAGGATGTTGGTTGGTACGTCTACATACACAGGCAATGGTCAAGTAGCATTTGCGGGAAACAGCAGCTCTGGCACCGCAGCAGGAATTGTTGATATTCGCCCAACTTTATCTCGTCCAACTGCAGCTGACACAACCCTTAGTTTGATTCGGTTTGGCAGCGCGGATCATAGCGGAAACACGGGCTACGCAAGCATAAATGTGGCCAGTGATGGCGCTAGCGCATCAGACAGTGATCTTCCAGGGCGGCTTGAGTTCCACACAACCAGCGATGGCGCTTCATCACCAACAGAAAAAATGAGGATAGCATCTACGGGGTTAATTAGCGCACCTGGGGTGTATAGTTTTACAACGGCGTCTTCAGCAAATGTAATTGTTGAATCAGCTGGGCAACTGTCTCGCGCAACTTCATCTATTAAGTATAAGCGCAACGTTGAAACACTAGAAGACTCGTATGCTGATGCTATTTTGAATTGTCGTCCTGTTTGGTATCAATCAAAGTCTGAGTTAGATAATCCTGACCATGGATTTTGGGGCTTCATTGCAGAAGAAGTTGCAGAAATTGATCCACGACTTGTTCAATGGAAAACAAATGAAATTACTTATGATGAAAATGGTGCAAGCGTTGCAACACCCTGCGAACCTGAAGCTGAAAGCGTTGCTTATGACCGCTTTGTACCACATTTGTTAAACATAATTAAACGTCAACAAGCAACAATCGAAAGTCTAGAAACCCGTATTGCCGCATTAGAGTCGTAGCGGCTAAACTCACCCCGAAAGCATTTAACTCATGGCTGATCCCGTCACCACGTTCACTTGGTCAATTAACACTTTGGAACGTCACACGGCTGACGGCATTGTCTACAACGTTTTTTACAACATCAGTGCAACAGACGGCACCTACTCTGAAGGCGCTTACGGTTCCGTTGGTTTGGAAGCTCCGCCAGAGGAGGGCTACACCGTTGTCGCTTACGACGATTTAACTGAAGAACTTTGCCTGCAGTGGACGAAGCAGGCTCTTGGCGGTGACGAGAAGGTCACTGAAATCCAGAATGCGCTCCAGGCACGCATCGATGAGAAGCGCACACCAACCAAAGCGCAGGGCAAGCCATGGGCATGAACCCGTTAGCGGCAAAGCTGCCTGGCGGAGAAGATGTGCATGTCATGAGATCTCGCGTGGCATGGCTGAATTTTCTTTATGCTTTGGACGGTCGTGAATCCGTCGATCATCCAGAGCATGGATTGTTCGTAGGGCTACACCAGAAATACGCTGGTATGTTGCTTGGAGCGGAAGGGTAATGGCCAAGTCATTAAGTAATGACATTTTCGTTGTTGGCAAACCCAAAAAGACCAGACAAGGAAATGGCTTACACTCCCGCCCTANAAAAGGCAAAAAGCCCTACCGTGGCCAAGGCAAGTAGACTTTCCTCCCATGATCAAAGCACTCGCTCTAGCTGTTTCTGGTGTTCTCGTTGGTTCAGCTGCCTTGGCTGGCCCTTATGTGAACGTCGAGAATAACGCTGGNTANCANGACGGNTANCTCGGTAGCACGACTGACATCCANGTTGGNTTTGAAGGNTCAAGCGACGTTTACGGCTANTNTGTNCAAGCTGGNCCTGCCATTGTTGCTCCTGACGGTGANGAAGCCGAAATGGAAGTCAGCGGCAAGATTGGCGGTAGCGTTCAGGCTACGGACTCCTTTGGAGTCTATGGTGAAGTGTCATTCATCACAGATGACATCGAGCCTATCTTCGGAACCAAGATTGGCCTGAAGTACGCCTTCTGAGCTAGAATCTGATTGTTCTCTCGCACGGAACAGCAATTAGCCTCCGGTTAGGTAGAGCTGCCCGGGGGCTTTTTGTTTGCCGACGAACCCGTCTAAGGTCAAATGCAAAAGCTAGTTAATGCCATGGCTGTGACAGCGTTTCTGATGTCTGGAGCGTTGACTGCCGTTGCTGTTGTTGCCTACACGAAGATTCCGCAACTGACGACGCGGTTCATGGATCAAGTACAGACTGAAATCCAAAGCAAGATTAGTGAGGCTATTGCTGGAGCGTTGCCCCCTGCTGTACAGGATGCGATGCCAGAGTTGCCGGTTGAAACTGGTCCTGCAATCCCATCAATTACGTTGCCCGGTGGCTGATCAAAGCTATCGATCCAATCACGAATGGCTTCACCTGTTGGAACGCTCTTGGGGCAGCGAATAAACTTGAGGAGTTCTTTTTTGTCAGTGAATGGCCTAGCGGTTTTGCCATTGAAAGCTATGTACACTACAGGCGGACCTTCACGGTTTCGGATACGTTCAACGATCAACTGACCTGATTGAAACCGCTCTGTTTTCATGCCTGAGATCAGACCCATCAAGGATATTAGTTTGACAGAGATACCAGCGCCTAGGCCGATACCAAATCCAGTTTTACCAAAGGTGCCACCAATAACGACGTGGATGGACATACCAACAGCAGATCTGCCGGTATATGACGCTTTAGACTTGACACCTGGGATTACACCGCCGGTAAGCCCGAAACCGACGATGCAACCCGCAGAAGAGAAAAAACTGGAGGGTGTGTCAATCCCCCCAGTTCCCTCCTTGAACGAAGAAGCGTCTCAAACTCCTTCACCGTCAATGGTAGAGACAAAACTACCTTGTCCGCCACCTGACGCAATTCCTTTAGGTGCGCGTAATCGATCTCAAACCGCTGTCGTAATTGGTTACGAGCGTGATGGAGTAACTGGGACTTGTGAACCAATCCTTAAACCGCTAGACGTGCCAACCATCATTGGCAACTATTTACCTGGAGCACCTGTCATATTCAGCACGGCTGCCATTGCCGCCATGGCCACGACTGTTGCTGTTGCATCTAGGCCGCTAGGTGATGTGGTGCTGAAGATCGTGAAGCCCACAGTTAAAAAAGTGACTAAGATGATTTTGAAAAGAAAGGGAGAACGTCCTATTGCTTTGCGGGATCGGATTCTTGCTCAACGGGATAGGAATCGGGCGATTCTTGCGCTACGTCGTTCATTGAAACCTTAGGGATTGTATGCACATGCGGAGGCAAAACACCAGGCGGATTCGTCAAAACCACATCCGCGCAGATCGCAGAAAAAGGCGATTCAGGGTGGAACATGACACCATCTTTAAGCAGTTTCGCGCAATTTTTCAGGCGTGCAATTTCGTAGTTCAGGCGCTTATCTGCCAGCTGGGCCTCAAAGAGCTTTACTTGTTTTTCCGCCGCCTGCCTGCAAAGCTTTACATGATGGCGGTCGAGAGGGACTGAGATCGTTGCGGTGATTCCTCCGTTGACGGAAAAGTTTGTTTTTTGTCCTGTTCTGACTGGCTGGTAGTAGAGAACATGGCCTGGGCGATCAGGGACGCCATCAGGAATAGGATTGCCTTCTGGATCGAATGCGCCTTCAATGTCACTGTTGTCGTAAACAGGGTTGTCGTAATAATGCTCGGTTGGAGTGCTCCAGCCTGTGGTGGTAGTAAGGAATGGATTGATATTTAACGTGGCACCTTGGCAGCTGATTCCAGAACCGTAATTCCAAGTGTATTGACGCGAAGGCACCACCTGAACGGCTTGGTTGGTAACACTGCCACTACTGTTCGCGACCGGGGCTGCGGTACTTGAGACTTGTGCGTTCACTGGAGCGGAGGTTAGCAGGATTGCTGCTAGGAGACGTTTCATTGGCTAAATGTAGATGTAGTCTCAGTTAGCTGTTCAATGTCCGTTTCGCGGACGATGACTGTGTGTTGCGTAAGCCCTGGCCCCTGAAGCGTTTCAGCAAATTGGAACGGCGCACCTTCTTCCACAATGTTCCAAATAGGCTTATCAGCAGGATCAAGCCCCACCCAGCGACTAGAAATACCATCGATTGTGTTTGTTGTCGTCGTTAGAGCCATTGGCGCGACGAAGTCATCAGATTTTACGTTAGATCCCGAGACAGTGTATTCGTAGCCAGTGCGGTACTGGTAAGAATTTATGACTTCATTGACTTTAGTTTTTGTCGTTGTTGTGCTGCTGGTTGTGCCCTGTTGAAAGTTTGGTATGACAGGGACTGCAGCAGCAGCTGTTGCATCCAGTAGGATGAGCGCGACAAATACTTTAAGCATCACTTGATCGTCAGCTCTTGAATAACTTGGCCGATTGCGGTTGTACCAGCTCCGCCAGATGTAATTGAGATGGCACCATCGGTTGCAATCGTACCAGCAAGATCACCTTTAAGTCCGCCGGAAGTTGTGGTTGTGCTGCCAAAGATTGGAAGACTAGGCACTACTCCGGAGGTGACTGTTGTTGAGAGGATCGCTGGAACGTCGTCTCCTTCTGTGTATGACTCTGCATACGAAAAAGCGTCACCAGCAGTAGTAATGCTGTACTTACCAGGAGTGTAACCAAGAGCGGTGCCGGAAGTAAGTGTGCCAAGCACAGGAGCAGTGTCCAGAGTGACGTTATTGCCAGATACTGCCATTGAAGACGGGATTCGCGTTGCAACTGATCCCGCTCCATCAACAGTGAGTTGAACTGACGACGAAATTTTATTGATAATATCCGCTTGCACTGGAGCGGCAATCAACGTGAGCGTGAATGCTAGGAGGAGACGCTTCATTTTTTGACAGCGGGAGCAGTGCTTGACTCTAGTTTAGGCTCTTCTTTGTTTTTGCCGTTCTTGCCAACGCTGACGCCATAGGAGCTGAGAACAGCTGTCAGCATCGAAGCGGCGAAAGTTGGGTCCATGGCTTTGACCTGTCCGAGATAGGACAGTGACAGGCAGGCAAGTGACCACGCCAAGACGATCAAACGGATGAGATCTGAGATCCAGCCTGGATGCTCTTCGTTTTGGTTAGCCATTGCACAGGACAGCTACGCTTAAAGGGTAACGCTGATTTCGATCCATGCTGCTACTGATCAAGCCAATTTTGTTCAGGTTCCTTCAGTCTGAAGGCGTCAAGAAAATGCTGATCGAGATGTTGGAGGCATATGCCAAGACAACTGACACAACGATTGATGATCGTGTTGTGGATTATGTGAGGCAGAATCTGTTCCCAACCAGCAGGGTAGAGAAGTGAAGCCACATTGGGGATTAGCCCTAGGCTGGTTTTTTCTTGGTGGAGCGGCAGCCGGATTTATAGGGCTTTCTGGCTTATTGTTTGGAGCTGCGTACACTGCTGGGCTAAATGCTAGTTGCCAAGCCTCGTTAGAATGAAGCAACGCATTTGGTTTTCCGTGGGCTTGCTGTCATTGCTACCTTTCTTTGAACATTTCAGAAATGACTCCCCTCACCAACTTGCAGCTGTTAAACAGCTTGAAGAATCCATTGACCCGGAATTACTTAAGACGGATGCCGAATGGTTTGAGGCATGGAAGGCATCTGGATATGATCAAGAGATTTACATGCCATACTTCACCCAGCACGATAACATCACGGGAACTGGTTATCGAGAATGTTTTAGTTCAGCGGCAGGAATGCTTGCAGCCTATTGGTCAAAAGTACAAGACGATGATGAGTACAATCAAATCAGGGCTAAGTTTGGCGATACGACGTCTGTCCAGGCGCAGATCGAGACGTTAGAAAGTTTGGGTTTGAACGTACAATTTCGGAATGACGGTGATGCGGATTTAATAGAACTAGAAGTAGAAAACGGCAGGCCCGTTATGGTGGGTTGGTATCATCATGGCGACATTTCTTTAGGCCACTCAATATCATGTGGAGGCATGGGTTGCGGCCATTGGAGCGTAATCAGTGGATATTATGGCAAGAATAGTGCTGACCCCGGTTGGATTATGCAAGACCCTAGAGGCGAGCCAGACCTAATCAAAGGCGGCCATAAAAACCCGCATAGAGGCCGTGACGTCAAAGTTCTTCAACGTGAGTTCAAGCCACGCTGGGAAGTAGAAGGCCCTGGGACTGGCTGGGTAATTTTGGTAGACAATGAGTGATCTCTATTGGGCATGGGCATTTATACACAGCTTCTTTACGACAGTTGTGATCACTTGCGCTCACCCCACAAATTGGGATAATTGTTTTCCTGTGCATGAATGGATGGTGCCTTGGATTCACGACGTGGTTCACATGCACGAAAATGGTGCTTATCATGCGGAGAAGTGTACTTTGCAGGAATCCAATGGGCTGGGCCGACTGGATGATCGTGGAGCAAACCCTTGAAGAGGAATTAGGTTTGGAGCGATCAGTGCGTGAGATTGAAAGCTGTAGTGATGTAAAGGTGTTGTCTCAACTATGTGTAGCGTTAGCGAGACAAAGCTGGCACCAATCTAAATTATTGAAACAAGCAGTTTCTCACATCGCCTCATTTGACGAGTCAATAACTGCTGCGCGAGACTGAGCACGTCCCAGAAGCCTTGCATCTACGGCTTCTTGCCATTTCTGCTTGTCTTTGACAATGGCATCACAGTATGTCTCTTCATCGACGTTTTCTGCGACGTATTCGTACGCTAGTTGCCTTAGGAGTGCGGAGGGTTTGAGGTTTTGTTTCTCGGCTTCTAGGAGGAACAGTTCGCCCCGATAGGGCTCTAGCAAGACTTGGATATAGACGCGGTTACCATGTTTGGTCGCCATTGCTCAATAATGTGCTAGCCAAACGTTACCATGTAACGGAATCATCGACACGCTTTTTCCAGGCTGTGCGTTGATTGGAGCGGGAGGTGTTGCGCTGGTTGCGACAGCCGTTGCGGATCTCTCGCGCCCGTTCCAAAAACATTGCAGCTCTTTGGAGGTCAGCAGTAGTCGAGAGATTCATGGCCTTGTAAAGCCGCTCCAGAATAAGCTGGCGTCCTGATTTGGGCGGAGGCATGTTCCATCGCTCCAGCAAGGGTTTGATGGAACGTTACTGTATGATCATCGGTTAAAACAATCCAATCTTTATTTCGTCGAAAGATCTGAACATACCTCATGTGCCAACAAATTGTTCAAGCTCTTGAAAATCTGACAGGGGAGCTGGCGCTAGGATGCTCACATCAACTCCACATTCAAGGGCTGAAGAGATTTCAGACTGAAAATAGTCTGAGTTGTTTTCATAAGTAACTTGCGAAACTGCATAAATTTGATCTTGATCATCATAAGCCGTATATCTTGCGATAGCTAACGGCATGTTTGGATCGTTGAGAATTTGGCAGTAGTGAAAATTAATTTTTCTGGTCATTTTGGATGTTGTTAAAGAGTTCGGAGATGACTGCAGCAACAACGCTTTCGGCTTGTTGCCTGTCCAGACCATAGCTATAGCGGCGACGAATTTTAATAACAGTTTTCTGAAAATCATTGGGAGAAAGTTTGAAGTCGGACTGGGAGGCCATGAGTCGATTGCGAATCAACTCTGAGCGATTGATACCTTGCTCTTTGGCCTGACTAGAGAGTTGGTCTACAAGCTCAGGCGGCAGGTACGCTTTGATCTCTTTCATGCGAAGAATTTACTTCTTTTTGCGTTTTGACTTTTGCTTTTGAGACGATTTGATATATGTCCTAGCCATCACTAATTTTACAGTTTCATGGTAGCCAGGTGGCTCTGGTACGCCGGCACGCTCCAAAATCTCAGTCCAGTTCATTCTCGCGCGCGTATAGATGTGAAATACGTCCCCAACGCTCCAAATGCCAGTGATGCCAAGGGATTTAGTTGGGGACAGCCTATAGGGACAGTCAGACTTGTCCCTGTTGTTCTTCAGTCAGCTGAATCTCAACCGCTCCATCAGCAAGCTCGGGGACAAGATCAATGTCCCCTAAGCTTTGTCCCGCATCAGATCCCGCTCCATCACTGGCATCCGTACCAAAAGGGGACAGCCTCTGACCCTCTCCACGCGCGAGATTAGCTGTGTATTGTTTGGAACGAGAATTTTTTGGGACGTAAGAGACTATGAGTTGTTGAGCTTCGAGTCTTTGGAGCGTCTTCTTGATTGCGGCAGCAGAACCAGCCACCAGCGGATCAGCGAGGAGATCGGTTTTGGTGCGTGACTCGGGGTAAGCGGTTCTCAAGCGACTCAGCACACGACCCTGAACAGAGGAGGGTGTGGTGTCGTCTGGATCCATCTCAGGCGTGAAGTCAGCAATGTAGAAGTTGAGGTCATCGTCCTGTCCAAGGATGAGATGCGTCCCAGAGCGGCCTGAGCGGCTCTTCTCCACCTCAATGAGCCGTTCATGCGGCTGCAGCTGCTGTTGCTGTTTGGAGCGTTTCTGGGGGTCTGGCTCACTCCGCTTGAGAGACCATGTTTCATCTACGGCGTCACGGATGGCTGAGGTGCCCCGGAATCCACCGTTTTTGTTGGCATGGTGGATGATCAGAATGGTGGTAGCGGGGAAAAGATCACCGTTGTTTTTGGTCAACCAGTACAACGGAGTAGCGAAATCAGATTTGTTTTCATCAAACGCCCGACCACCAGAGCAACCAATCAAAGAATCAATAACAACAAGCTTAGGCTTATAAGTCTCCATCAACTTAATGAACTGAGCATACCTTTGAAGTTGCCAATCAGTTTGAATAAAGGTTTGATCAGTGATCGGAAAATCAGCTTCAATCAGCTGTTCCTTTAACTGGATCAGAGGCTGGTCACCGTTGAGAAGCAAAACAGGGCCTTGCGTTGTTGGGACGTCAGCACCACGAACCTTGAAAGGTTTGCCAGTTGCGATGTGCTTAGCAAGCGCCCAAGCCGCAGTGGATTTACCATCACCACCAGCGCCATAGATGAGGATGACAGAAGGATGCGGAAGAACATCAGGGATAAGGTAACCACGCTTTTCATCAAGCTCCATTAGTTTTTCAACAGTCATAAGTGATTGAGCTTTTTCGTAAGCGATNTGATCNACGATCAGTTTTTCNAAAGCAGTCTGATCNCGATAACCAGCCTGCANAGCCAAAGAATTNAGCTTGTAATTTACCTCAGCCGGGTTATCAAGATCAAGAATTTGTTTGGCACGACGCATGACTTCAGCGAAGTCAAGAGTGGCCTGACGGATTTCAGTTACAACTTTGGCTTCTGCGGATTGAACGATTTTTGCAGTGTCTTCTGAAAATCGTTTACGTTGTGGATCCTCCCGGTCTGCAAGCCAGATCAGAGTGCCAAGGCCAACACCATTGCCGCTGAACGAATACCAGACTTCTTCGCAGGGATTGTAATCTTCCCATTCATTAGCGTAATCAGGATCTTCGGCTGACCAGGCTGACCACAACATGAGTCCAAGATCGTTTGGCAGCGTGGAATTGATCGCCATGCCGATCTTGATCCAGTGATCACGGGTGCCTTTCCCTTGGGGCGTAATGACAGAGAGGCATTCATGAACGATCTGGGCAATCTCGTCTTGAGTGCGATCAGAGAAATCCAGATCTTTTTTTGTGATGGTACGTGGCGGCTGCTTCATTTCAGCTAGCAGCCAATCAGGAGCTGTCGGTATTTTATCTAGGTTGCCCTCAAAGTGATATTCACCAGGCGTAGAAACTTTGCCGCCTGGATAAGCGCCGAAGACAACACCCTGGCGACCCCAGAGGATTTCATAGTCTCCACCATCTTCCTTGCGAAGACCATGACCTTTTACATCAGCCCATAATTCTTCAGGAACACGAAAAAGATATTTAGCGGCGTTAGTCTTGGTGGATGTAATTATTGGAGCGCCGTTGAGGGAGGTGCCCCAGGCGCGAAGATGTTTTTTCAGCCCACGATCAACATCAAGGATGACAATACCGTTGCCACGAATACCAGTGAAGATGCCAACAGCCTGAAGATCAGGGTTACGTTTAATAGCTAGAGCGACATCAGCAGGGCCAAACTTTTGTTCGTAACTGGCTTCCAAAGGGTTTTTGCCAGTAGCCAATTTGCCAGATAGCATTTTGGCACCTTTTTTATATATTGGTGCGTAAACAAGTCCCTCAGGGAGAGTGTTGACGAAGTCCTGAAAAGCCATGTAAGATTGGAGCGGAGAGGGTATGACCCGGTTAAGCCCTTTTGCTGCGGGGCTTGGTCGGGTCTTTTTTTAGTTTAGCCCAGCTTGACAGACAGGCAATCCCCTCTTACAGTATCAAAGCGTCTTACTGAGACGCGATAACCCACACGACAACTTCTCGTGAAATTCTCAGACAGTTTCCTAGCTTCAATCGAAAAAGAGAACGAAGGTTCTTCATCCGCAGATGATTATTTGCGGTACACAAAACTTGATCAAGGCAAGCCTGCAAACTTTGCATTATTGGAGCAAGACCCGCTCGAATACTGGCTTGTCTGGGGTATTGCCAAGGAGAACGACAAAATGAAGCCGTTTCGTTTTGTTGAGCAACCTAGCCAAGAAGATATTGAGCTAGAACTTGGCAAGGATTACGTGCAGTCTATGAATTTTGAAAAGACTGCAGTGCGTAAGCCTTCACAATGCCTGACCTGGCCTGTTTACAACTGGGACACAAATCGCGTCCAAGTGCTCGAAGTGTCTCACATTTCATTGGCACGTCAGTTTGCAAAGTATGGCTTGAACAAGAAGTACAGCCGTAATTTGCTGGACTGGGACTTCGAGCTGTCAAAGATCAAGGCTGACATGGTGAAGTATGAGCTTCTGATCGTTCCCCGTGATGAGGACGAGCATGATGAAGCTGAGATGGAGAAGGCTTGGAAAGCCGTAGACAAGGCAGGGTTCGACTTAAGCCGACTTGTCGGCGGCGGTGATCCGTTTAGTGAGGCTTGATTTTGGAACGGGGGCCTAAAGGCCCCTTTTCGAGTAAGATATTTGTGCTGCCCAAGATGGCGGCACCGACTATCAAGTCATGCCTTACGCCACCAAGCGTCAAAAACGTGCCTTATTAGCACTACAGGACTATCGGTGTGCGCTCTGCGGTCAAGAGATCGGAGAGCGTTTTGAGTGTGATCATGTGGTGCCGTTGTCGATGGGAGGCGGATCATCGACTGCAGAGTTTCAAGCTCTGTGCCTTTCATGTCACAAACAAAAGACTTGTTTAGATGGCAGCTGCCGTCATCGATCAAGCTACGGAAGGGTCAGGAACGTGTCCTGAATCTGCTTGATGACGCTCAATCAGGGCCAAGGCAGGCCAGGCTTTTAGCTGCTGAGTTGCCAACTGGGTACGGCAAGACATTTGTAATTTGTGCTGCCTATGCATTGCTCAAGTCGCAGGGTGTGGTCAATCGGGCTTTGATTGTTGTTCCTTCCGATGAGCAGCTGCAAAGCTATTTAGGAGAGATTGAGCAAGACATGGCGCAAATTGGTGCGCCAATTACAGCCGCTTTACAAGCAAACAGCAATCTTGCGCTGAGAAGTCACAGGAGGAACGAAGCAGAGATATTCGTTACTACCGTTCAAGCTTTAGGCAACGGCAGTATTGCGACTATCAGTGATTTGCTGACCAGCGGCAAATGGTTTTTGGCTCTTGATGAGTATCATCGTTACGCCAGGAACAACAGTTGGGGTAAAAGCATTGCTTCTGTTAGAGGTTCTGCTGTTTTTGAGCTTGCGGTTTCAGCGACACCTAATCGAACAGACCAAGCCGAAAAGGTTGTCAGTGGAGAGCCAGACGTTCAAATCAGTCTGGTTGACGCAGTTGAGGAGGGCGCAATTAGGCCAGTTGTGGTCAGAAGCAGTGAATATGCCTTGGACATCAGCTTTGGCAAAGAAAACTCTCCTCAGCGGTTTACTACAAGCGATCTAGTCAAAGAGCTGCAAGCTGACGGTAAAGACATTTCTGGAGCGGAGGTCAAGAGAGATCTCCGTTATCTGCCTAAATACTTACACAGAGCTTTGCTTGACGCTTCAGGCAAGTTGGACGAACTGAATGCTGAGAATCAGGGACAGCACAAGATGCTGGTTTTTGCGCTTGGCGTTGGTCACGCCAAAAGCGTTTGTGATCAAATGAATGATATCGCTGGAGCAAAAGTTGCTGATTGGATTGGCGTTCAGTCAACAGTTGTGCGAGACGACGGAACCAAGAAGGTTATTGGCAGGTCTGAGTCTGAGAACCGTTTAGTTCTTCAGCGGTTCAAGGACGGTCAGTTTAATGTTTTAGTACAAGTAAAGAAAGCAACAGAAGGGTTTAACGACGTTAAATGTTCAGTCCTGTTGTTTTTGAACCTTGTCAACGAGAGCGTACAGCTCAAGCAGATGATTGGTAGAGGACTGCGGCGAAATTATGCGCTAGAGCCTGACACTGGAGCGCGAGCAAGAAAGGATAAGTGCTGGATTTTTGTATCAGATGATCATCCTGGCTTGGATTACATGAAAAGCCTGGCTGATAATACATTGCTTCCAGAGGACGATGAGGAGCAATTTAACGATACCGAGCGTAGTAGTTCAGGTGTTCCGATTTATAACATCCCTGATTTTTTTATTCTTAACGCTCAATACACAGGCGAGGAGTTTTATTATCCAGTAGGTGGCGAGATGATTTCAGCGTCAGAAGCGCGAGCAAAGGCTCGCACTAACCTTGATGCTCTGAAAAACGCTTCGGACGATGAGATTGACGCTCGTTTGCGAAAAATCTTCGATGTAGAACCTAAGCGTGTTTCAACTACTGAACAGCTAAAGGAGGCAAGAGGCAAGGTTGCTGAAGCTGTAAGGTCTTTAGCCAAGAATGTCGCTCGAATCAAGGCAGAAGCAGCGGGCGGCACTGCTGTTAAGTCAATAATTGGTGATTTACACAAAGCGATTCATAGTCGTTGGGTTCGTGAAACTCGCTTGAGTACTGATGAGATGAATATCGAAGAGCTTATTCGTAAGTATGAATGGGTTAAATCAATAAATGACGAATTAAAGTCCGCCTCTAACCCTCTTGATCACATTCGCTTTAATTTCCCATGGCTAAACCTGTGAATGTTTCCGATCTGGAGACTTTGTTTGACCCAAATCGAAAGCCTCGCTTTGTAGGCAAGACTTTGGACTGGTGGAATCAGCATGGACGACTGATTGCAGAACAGTCTGCGTTTGTTGCTGACTCTGATTGCAGAGGGCTTGTTGGAACGGTGCTTGAGCTGCAGCGCGATGACTACTGGAAGCAGATCGATCCGAATTGGAACGAGTTTTGCGAGAAAGTGTTTCATCGACCTGCTGCGTGGATTGAGCAAGTTGTCGAAGGAGTGAGGTTGCTGCACTTGCAGCATCCAGAACAGCTTCAAGCAGAGGTTCCAGCGAAAGCAATCCTGAGTCGTCACGGTGGTGATCGACGGTCGGAGCAAGCCCAGCAAGATCAAGGTGCGGACCGCACGTTGAAAAGAGGCAGTGAAAGCGCCGACTACATCAAAGCCCGGCTCAGGCGTGATCACCCAGAAATTGCTGAGCAGCTGGAGCGAGGTGAGTACCGATCAGCCCGTGCTGCCGCTATTGCTGCTGGATTTATCAAGGACATTCCAAGTGTTCGACTGACTGATCCAGCCAAAGCTGCTCAAACGATTGTTGTCAAAGCAGGGAGCGAGTTTTCTGCAGCATTGATTCAGGAGCTTCAGGTATTGCTAAAACCTGATTTGTAAGTATATTAGTCTCGGGAAGGAGCGTCTAATGCCAGAACCACCAGAAGCCGTAACGACATTCATGGAAGACGGCTGCGTGGCTGTCACGGTCGGTAATCTGACCGGAGTTGTCTCCAGCGCTCACCTAGTGGAGCCAAAGGCTGAGCAGCTTCGCAAACGATGGTTAGAGGACCATGCCAACCACGACGATTGAAGCTGATCCGCAGAACATTCTGGCTTCGTTACGGCGTTGGCAGTTAGAGCAGGACAATTCAGGCCCATTCAGGGTTTATCGGGATCAAGACGGACAGATTTATCACTCTGTCACGCATATCCTGAAGCACACCGCACCTCAAGCACAGAAGGATGCATTGGAACGTTGGTCAAAGCGAGCCGGCAGTGGTTTGGAGCGTGAGCTTGCTTGCGATCGGGGGACTATCGCTCATGAGCATTGTGAGTACGTGCTCAAGACCGCAGCGAAGCTGGCCCGTCAGAGTGCCAACAAGAAGGGATCGTGGTCTATTTGGGATGATGGTTTGGCACGCGCTCCAAAAGCCATCACCGCCTGGGCACTTAAGAAGTCGATGGAAGGAGCGCCGAAAGTTGCATGGCCAGCCCGTGAGTACGCCAGAGGTTTATCAGACTGGTTGGTTAGTGGAACGGTAACGGCCATTCATGCGTCGGAATTTAGTGTGAGTCATTCAGGCGGGTTTGCGGGGACAGCAGACGCCCTGATCGACACACCATTGGGTCTGACAATTTGTGATTTTAAGACGACCAGCCGTGAAGCTGATAAGCCTGAGGCATGGCTAAAAGATCACCAAGACCAGCTGGGCGCTTACAGCATGGCTCTTCACGAAAGAGCTGGGATCCGTGTTGATGCTGGAGCGGTGGTAATTGCGAAACCGAACGGTAATGTTCAACTCAGGATGTTGAGCGAACTTGAGATGAGAGGCTGTGAATGCCGATGGCAAGAACGGCTTGATAACTATATGGCGATGCTTGGTCTTGGAGCGTTAGATTGATCAACGAAATCTTAGATGATTTATATTACCTACGCTACAACGTAGCGATAGGTGCAAAAAAAGCAGACGTCAATCTAGAAGAGATGAAACGTCTGCTCAGGTTGTATGTGTTGGAGCGTCCTATGGAGGAGGATGCATGGTCAAGGGATGTGGAGTTAGGTTGGCCCTGGATCTGAGCATTCTTCCATAGCTCTGCGTTCATAAAACCGTTTTAGTTTCAGGCATTCGCTGGCGTGATCAGGTTTGCCTTGTCGTTCAAATACAGTTGCCCTAGCTGCTTCATAGCGAATTGCTTTCGGCAGGAGGTCTGTTGGAACGCGGGAACCTTCGGGGGAGTGAGGTTTGCCTTTTAGTTTGGTGCTCATGAGTGAAAGAAATCGTAAGCGGTTTGTGGTGTTGGATCGTAGTCAAGCTCATTTTCGAGCTGAGGGATAACTTCATGCTCTAGAAGATTTCGCATTGAAGCAGTAAGGTGTTCATCCATCATGTGGCGTTTATCCTCACGGGCGATAACACCTTTAAGGATATCGAGAGCACGTTGAATCTTGTCACACTCATACTCTTGAACAGGGTGATAGTGATACATGGTTTGAGACGTAAAAAGGTTTTCAGACATCCCACTCACACTCTTCAATTAATTTGTTGAGAGTGCTAAGGGATTGAAGGCTAGTTAGTTTGCGCTGTCCCGCTGTCATGGCTGAACCAAGGGCCTCTGGGTCGCCAACAGCAATGGCTTGCTGCATCTCACCCTGAACCAACTTGAAGCACAGCTCTAAGCGCTCTGGAAGGCTTTGAGAGAGGTGAGAGGAAGCGTTAGCGTGTTTCCCTCCTAAGATCAGACACAACAGCTGTGTGATGGAACGTTCAGCTTCTGTTCGTGTGGTCAATGCCATCAATTGAATCCGGTAGGTTGCCAGTCGAGATCAAGACCATCCAAAAACTGAATGATCTCCATCATTGGAGCGTTAACAGGAGGCCGAAGCTCTCCTGGTTCTAGTGTGAATTCAGCCCTGCATTCTGCAGGACCAAACTGTGCAGGTTCAGCAATGTCTGGCGGATTAAGTATCGCCGGAGAAGTTTGAACCATGTCGCCAATCCACGCAATCACTTCATAGGTGATCGGATGTTGTTGGAACGCGATCACCCCCGGATTGTCATCCAGGGGCTCAATGGTGTCGATTCTGATGATGTCAGTCATCGTTTGATAGCTTTGAGGATGATGGATGAGATTTCTTTAATCTCTGTTTTATCGTCGCGGTTTTCCGCGTCTTCTAGGAGTCGTTCCAGAGCCTGTATCGCCTTAGTTCTTGTGGTGTTAAGTGCTGGATTGCCCCACGGTTCCTCCTCCTGTTGCGAGATAAAAGCAGAGTAGAAACGATAAGCAGAGGATTGGGGAACACCATGGTCAGCCACCAGGATGTCAGTGATCTCCTTACGGCTGAGACCTTCTGCGTGCAATGATGCAATGATACTTGTGGACTCTTCACGAATAAGTCGCGCCTTTTCATGGTAATCAGTCTGCATCGATTTGATTTGGTCTGATTTGATCGGTGAGAGTTTGAATTAGTTGCTCTTGGAACGCACGATCACATCGCTTTGCAATGTAATCTACGATTGCTGCATTCAAGACATTAATTCCTAAATAAAGGTTGATTTGTTCATCTGAAGTGTCGGCAACTCTGAAGCTGCCTGGATGAATGTCGACGTGTGTAGCACCCTCTGGTGTGAAGCTAAGCAAGATTCCATGTTTCATGGCGTTAGGTTTTGTTGGAGCGGAGGCGGTTTTCAGTGAGAATTCCCACTGGTCCCCGTCTCTTGTCTTACAATACAGAGGAAATGGAAAAACCGCAAGTGCAGTCCAACACCGAATGGCTTTGCCCCGATGAAATGGAACTGCTCCTCGAAGCCATTCACGCATTCAAAGCCACCAACGACGGCAAGCGCCATTCAGGTCGCTTAGCCTGGATTCGATCCAAGCTTGTCAGAGCCAAACTGGAGGGCGTTAACATCCGTTGTTACAACTCCTGATCATTGGAACGTAAACATAAAAAAAGCCCGCTCAATGGCGGGCTCAGCGTTAGATGTGATTGGAGCGGTCGCGGCTCATGCCGGTCCGCTTTTCTAGCTTTGAATCAGCAAGCTTTTCAGCTTGTTTCAGCATCCAGTTGTCAGCATCCAGTTGGAACTGAATCGACTGGCTACCTGTCCAGGTTTGAGGTTCACTCCAGGAAGCGCCCTGGAAATACCACTCACCCTTCTTTTGATAAATGCTGAACCCGCTGGTAAAACATCCTAAAAGTAGATTCAATCGACTTTTAGTTGTAGCAGTTCGCCAGCCGCAATCGCTGATCCAAATATGCTGACAATCAGGGCGAAAAGCGAAAATCTCATTTCCATGCAGTCGCACAGAAATGATCCTTTCATAGCCTAGTTGTCCGCTAATGTTGTGATGTGACTGTCCAACAGACATATTTCCTGATCGCCAATAACAACCAGAAATTTCTGCCGACCAGATCAAATCACGAACGGCCTGGATCGTTTGGGCTTCGATTTTACGCATAGTTTTGGTGCGGTTACAGTGAACAAGAAAAAACCCGCCGTTAGGCGGGCCTCAGGGTTTCGGCTTCAATGGTGCGTTCGGCACAGTACAAATCGACTGCAGCCCATACCATTGCGTTTTTTAACAAATCCACATCTTCAATATCTTTCGCAAAATGCGAAAGGCTGAAGCCATGAACGTCAAATAACCATTCCTCAATGTCGGTCTGGTGCTTGTCAAAAAATGAAGTGGTTTCTTCGTAATAAATGAACCCAGAAACGCCAGAAACGCAGCCATATTTGGCCACATCCCTGACTTCCGACATGTCATCAAACCGTTGATCCAAAGCCTTCCGAAGGCAACATTCTGACATCACTGTCATCGGATCACCCTCACGTAAGGCTGTGTACCACTGTGATGATGGAACGCTCCTGGTTGCGTTGCCGCAGTTAATGCGAGAGCAGCGCCAAACGACCCGGCAGCCACAACGGCCGCCAATAGCTCACAAAATGATTTCATGATGGAGTTGGTAGGGTTGGTTCGTCGTCCCTTGTTGATAGCGCCGCTGTGGAGCAGTGAGTCAGTCTTAGACGGTGTTGACACTGACGAGGTTAACCCGCGCTGGTCGCGTCAGAGGCTGATCAGCTATCAACTCAGGCTCATGAAGCGGGTTTCCCGCGTTTTCGAGGTTCGAGGTGAAGGGTTGTCCTTCTCCTGTAGTATAACAAAAATAATGCGATCCGGGCAAGATTTTAGGTTACGAATTATAACTAATGTGAGACACGAGTATGATTAGGAATGCTTATCGAATATCACTTGACTTCCTTCCTTTCCTGTGCTATCTTAAAAGAGTAGTCAAATCTACACAACCAAATGAAACTATCTGAACAACTCAAAAAACAACTCGAACAGGTTGAAACTTCTTTGAACATTTGTCAAGAAATCTTGAACAAAAAAACTGAAGAAGAAGAGACTGAAGAGTGGTTAAAAAATTGGAGCCGGTGGGTCGATTGACCCCCGGCCTTTTTTTTGGGGGGGGGTGCAGTTGCAAAAGTGTCAACTGCTTGCTCAGGGCGGGGAACCTAAACATATATCTGTTCAACAGCATTCGTGTAATAAAAAAGCCCCCTATAGGCGGGGGGC
>FUFK010040783.1_pt1 | contig 30261 bp, 44 predicted proteins | sample 1021851 | NCBI WGS metagenome assembly FUFK01 (sample SAMEA51879418, study PRJEB19060) | metagenome | reverse complement strand
GTCAAGGATAGCCGGGCGTTCCATAAATTTATCACACACTTGGAACATCAACGTGTTATTTTTTTTTATAGGAGGAAAAAACAATGATAAATCTATATAATATGGATTGTTTGGAAGCAATGAAACGAATGGGTAATAATAGTTATGATTTAGCTATTGTCGATCCACCGTATGGAATAAATATGGATAGTGATATATTAAAAACTCATAATATAAAACCATCCAAGGCATGGGCTAATCCATCAATTAAAAAATATGAAAAAAAGGATTGGGATAATCAAACGCCATCGATAGAATATTTTGAACAATTGTTTCGTGTTAGTAAGCATCAAATTATATTTGGATGTAATTATTTCACTGATAAATTACCGAATCATGGTGGTCGAATATATTGGGATAAAGGCGTTTCGATGCCAACATTATCTAAAGGCGAATTGGCTTTTTGTAGTAAGATAAATTCAATCAATCAAATATCGTTACTTTGGGCTGGATATCGAAAATGTGAAGAAGTAAATCGTATACATCCAACACAAAAACCGGTGGAATTGTATCGATGGATATTACAAAACTATGCAAAAGAAGGTGACACAATATTAGATACACATCTTGGAAGTGGTTCCATAGCCATCGCATGTCATGATATGGGTTTTGATTTGGATGGATATGAACTTGATGTGGATTATTTCGAAGCGGCTTCCAAAAGATTGAAGGAACATCAAAGACAATTAAAACTATTTTGAGGATAAAAACAATGAATATACAGTACACAAACAAACATTTTCGTTCATTCCTTCGACGAAATATCAAACGTCCAAATGAATTCGCCAAAAAATATCATTACAATGCAAGAAACATGCGTCGATGGTTATACAACGATCCTTTTCCACGGCCGCCAATGATAGCGCAACTATGTAAACAAATATCGGAATATTATGGAATTCCTTTGGAAGATATCATTATGAAATGTTTTGAAGCGTTACAACGTGATATGGATGAACACAATAAACAATCATTTCTTTGATGGTTTGATGGTCCGTGTTTGTTGTGTATATGCGATTCCAAGCGCTATTGGACTGGATACCACTTCACCCATCATTCCTGTGTTTATTTGTGTGTTTTTTGGCGTTCTATTCTTTTTCATATTTTGTTGTACCATTCGCATGGCAATCGCCGCCGGTCCACGTGCCACGGATACCGAAAAGAAATTACCAGCCGGATCCAATTGGCCAACACTACCCATTCGTATGGCCGCCGCCGTAGCCCGTTTTCTGGAATATCCAAGATCCTTCATGAGTTTTGGAATCGCTTGTTCGATGGCGCGATTGGTGGAACGGTCTGTGATGATGATTCTTTGTGGCATGTTATAATAGTATCATATTTTTATGAGGATATAAACATGGCCAAACAAAGAATTAATACAGTACCACCAAAACGTGTGCAAGAAAATGCGCGACGTGCTTTGATGGTTCGTGCAAAACTACCACCATCCAAAAAAGCAATGAAGGATGAAAATGATAAAGATACAACCGGCGTTCGAACAGCACGAAAATTGATGAGTGGACGTCCATTGTCTGTTGATACGCTTCGAACAATGCGCGCGTGGTTTGCACGTCACGATACACCGGATGAACGCAAGAATCGACGAAATGATAAGACATCCAAAGCATGGCAATCATGGGAAGCATGGGGCGGTGACGCCGGGCGGCGATGGGTTGAATCTGTAATGAAAAGAATCGAACGGAATCAAGAAGATTAAAAAAAAACCATCCGTGAATGGATGGTTGATTGTTGGAAGGTTGTTTGGATTATCTNATCAATCCGTGTTTTTTGAATACTTGGATGTATTTGTTGATGTTATCATTGAAAAATCCAAACTTATCATTTTTCAATTCGGTCTCCCAATTTTCGGATGGATTGTTTTTCAACCAGTTATATCCATCTACTAATTCACTCCATGTTTCAAATATTTTTTTATCACAATGTATATTTGAATATGCAATCATGCTAATTTCTTCAATGGATGTTGTTTCAAAATTCATTGGAATAATCAAACCCATTTGAATAGCTGCTAATTTTAATTGTGTTTCTGTAATAACTAATGACATTGTTTTTTTCCTTTGGTTAGTTGGTTAGTAATTATACTTTAGCCTTTTATAATTTTACTGTCAAGTATTTTTGTACAAATAATGAAAAAAGATTAAAAAAAATATCTTTTGGAACATTGGATCATTGTTTTTCTATACATTTTATATACTTTTAATAATTTGTTTTGTTTTTTGATGTTCCAATGTTCCAATTATATAATTGGAAGCATAAACAACGATTATCACGAATAGATTCCATTGATTTTTTGGAACATTTTTTGGATCATTTTGGATCATTTTTTTGTTCCAATTGTCAAGAAAATGTCAAGTGTAAACAAAAGCCCGTTTTTTTGCTACATTGATCTTGTTATGTCAAGAAATCATCGTTTACTTATCATTAAAGATATGAACAAACATCACGTCGAAATTGTATGTGATGAAAAATTGTATCGAATTGCTATGAGATTTGGAAAACCTTGGATGATTTTTGACATGGCAAATCGAACCAATGTAAAGGTGCCACGAAATTTTGATATACTATCATTGTTGAATTATGGTGTCTTCAAACTTATTTTGGAAGGTGTTATGAGTGAAGAGCAATCACAAAAATATATTTATCTGGTTCATACATTCCCGGATTCATCCAAAATGAATTGGCATGCTGATTGTTTTGATTTTGTAGAATATACATATGGATATCCAATCAGATATGACAAAAAAAACGATCTGTATTATATTCACGCCGATGAAGAACTGGATATTTTGGAGCTAAACAATGATCATGGGATTGTTGCGATTTTGGAACCGGATGAAACCGGAAAAATTCAAGTGGATGACGATTGATTATGAAATCGATGATGGCATGGTTCACACAATACCACCAAATCATCATCACGTTCCCTTCCAAGCCTTTCATAACTGTTATGATGGACATTCAATGGTTTATCATTGGCGCCACACAACTGACATTTGAAACCGGCTTTTTCACGCATTTTTCGTGCTGTTTTCTTCCAGGCATGTGAAGATAAATAACTAGCATAATTCACCGGTGAATTCATCGGTGTTTTTGTCCATTGATTCATCCAAATGTCATGTTCTTTTCGTATTTTCACGGCTTCACACGATGCGCACGTTTTGGAAGGTTGTTCATTTCTGGATCGAATGGTTGATACATATGTACGTTGGCATATTTCACAATTCATTTGTATAGGTAGCGGTCCGGCGATTCCATATATTCTTTCTTTGTTTACATCTATCAACTCACCAATGGATGTTGGTGACATGTCCGTTTTCCAATATAGATATCTCACCAAATCATTTCTATCACTCTCATCGGAATCAACAATGAAATCCGAAATGGATGAATCAAGCCGTTTTTTTGATTCATCCATTAAAAGATTGGCATAATCCAATTGATGTTTAGCCATATCAATCAATTCCAAAAGATTGGTAATTTGATATCGCAAATCTGTTATGTTGTTTTTCTGGATTTCACGATATGGTTGAAATAGGTCTTCACAATCGCATGGATCGGCATAGCATATTTGACATGGTTGATCTTGTTTTTTTTCGGTGTTTTTGTCCATCAATCATCCGGTGTTTTGTGGTGTATGATGGATTTCATTATATCACATCTTTTTTGATTGATCTTGTAATCTGTAACATCGGACACGTTTGCCATTCGGCATATTTGCCATGTATGGGACATATCCTAGTTTTTTCAAACAAAATTCAATTCTGGATCGTGTTCCGCTGGTTCTATTTTGCATGGGTACCTCAAGAAGATTCATCGCCAAGTTGAAATCTACAACGTCAACGCGTCCACGCTTTAGAAAAAGAGGTTTTGTAAATTCGCCACTTTCAAGTTTGTCCAACCAAGGATCGATGGTTGAAAAAATATCGGCTTCCTCCATCCGAAGTTGTTCCTCATCATCCGTTAACCAATGTTGTTCATCGTCCATCATGTAATGTATCGCTTCCGCCCAAATTTGCGGAACTACTTTTTGGAAGGAATCACGATCGAACCGTTCATTCATCGTTTCACCAACTTGGACACACCAAAAACGCGTTGATCCGGTGGAATCGGTCAATAAATCCATTCGATTGGAGGTTACAACCATAATTCCTTGTCTTGGAAGTGTAACGGCGTTTCGTGCGTATGGTACTTTGACCGTATCCGAAGCCGATGAAATAAACGCTTTTTCGATTTCGGCATCCTTCGATCGTCCGGCCCATTCCGCCAATTCATAAATAAATTTTCCTTGTAATTTCAACGCGGCGTATTCATGATTCATGTTGAATTTGGTATCGGCAAACCATTCTTGATTTCCACAAAGTGTTTTCAAAAACATCGACTTACCAAAATTTTGTTGCCCGGTCAAAACCAATATTGATTTGATATATACCGGATCTTTTGATGATGCGTGGAACAATCTTTTCACAGCGCCAATCAGCCATCGTCTTGAATATGCACGATGTAATTCGGTATCCGTTACACCACACCAATCAATCAACATTGTTTCCAATCGTTTTTCACCATCCCATTCCAATGTTTTCATCCATTCACGAACCGGATGATATCTGTTTTCTCTGGCGATGAAAATGATAGCTTCATGTAACATTTTCATATTCACACGTAGTTGATACACACGTGACAACCAATCCGCCAACCATACTTCATCCGTATCCGATAATATTTCACTGTCTGAATAGTATTGGTCCGGAAATTTGACGTGAACTTGTTGTGTAAATTCGTTTAGTCGAATGGCATTTTCAAGTCTTGTATCAAATCGTAATACACGTATGATATTTTCAAGATATGGAAATGGTTCCCCTTCAATCATTTGGTTTCCAACAATCTTTGTTCGACGTTCCAATGGAATGTTTTCGGGTTGTAGTTGTTTTTTTAGTTTTTGTAAATCTTCTATGTTCATCATTTGTTCCTCAATCGATGTTGTTATATTTTGATAAGTTATAAAGTGAAATGGATTTTCCACACGAATTTCGATGTCCACAAATCGCCGCTGGTGATTGGACCGGCGCGAAATAAAAATACATCGATGGTCGATTACAAAATGGACACGGTATTTTTTCGAAACGATCGCCACGATCCAAACCAACCAATCTTGAAGCCAACCAACGTCTTGAATTTTCATCCGTGTTATATTGTTCGATGATTTGTTGGATGATAGATCCACGTCCGTAGTATTTTACACTAGTTTGATCAAATGTTGGTGATGGATTTGATTTGACAATCTTTTTCTTTTCTGGAATGTGTGAATAGTCCAAATCCAACCATGGCCATTCTTTAGCTGGTTGAAAATATGAATCTTTTGGCGATCTTGGTTTGTGCGCTGGCATATAATATATACGTGATGGGTCTTTACATTGTTGGTCCGGTCCGGTTTCCAATCCTGTTTTTTCAGTCCAAAATTCCATCGCCGCAATCCACGCACGATTCCAATCAGCCGCCGGAATTGGTTTTTCAAGAGGGAACACTATCCGCCACTTGTGTTTGTCCCATGTATGTGAAAAAGAGGTATAAAAATAGTATTTGATACCCCAAAAACACATATTTTTTGCAACTGATGTTCCGTCATCGATATCAAAAACCAACATCGTGATTTCTTTGACATTCTTTTTTGATCTTGGACCATTCATGACCGCCGGACAAAAAGCCGCGCCATTTTTTTCATCACGAATTCGGAACTTCAAAAAATCACTATCCATTTTGTGTTGTGGTAGCGATACCGAAACGCCATTTCGATCAAAGTGGTTGCGATACATCCAAAAATGTATTATTTTATCTTTATACATTTGTTTTTCTCCTGTATATTATTTGACATTCATTGTTTTTGTTAGTTACTCGATGGCGCTGTTATTGGTTAGATGGCGCCATCATTTTTTTTTGTTATACTTCGTAGATCGAAACGGATATGTGTGAATACTCATATGTATCATTATCAACCTTCGAACAATAGTATTTTGTACCAGTCACAGACACAACCAAATGATCGTCAATCAAACATTGTGCATCCACCAAACCATCCAAAACGGCTTTGATACAATTATCGACATCCGGTTTTGATGCATGAAATAATCTTGTGGATGGAATTTCACGGTGTTTCATTCTTTGCGGACGTGGAAAAACAAATGTAATTCCAACTGTAACCGGATAATCGATGGTCTTGAAATCTTCGTGTTCATTCAACAATAGTGCTGTTTCTTGGATGAATTGACGCTTCCATTCAACATAATCTTTTGGCATATATGAATGACTTGATTTTGTTACGCGTGGCCTTGGACACGATTTTGGTTCCAATAAATAATCAAAGTGAAATGATTTTTTGTTGTTATTTTCCATTGTTTATCATCCTGTTTAATTGTGTATGAAAAACAGCCATTTGTATTTTTTCAGCTATTTTTTGTTGTTCTGAAATATCATCCGTGAAACATTCAGCCAATGAAATAATGTTTTTGAATGTAGGACAATGATTCCCATCAATCCAATGATAATATGTTTGTCTGGATATTCCCATTTTTTGACATATCGATGTAACCGACATTTTTTTGATAAGTTGTAATTCATCCATCAAATCTTTTAACATTTTAACGCTCCAATTTCAGTGTTATATTTTTCTTTGAGTACTTCTTTAATTTCATTCAATGATTTTCTACCTAAGTTTTTTATTCCACGTAACATATCAGTTTCGGACATTTTCAATATCTGATACACATAAGTGATTCCGGCATTTTGTAAACATTGTGCGGATCGAACGGATAGTTGTAAATCTTCCACTTTTTCCATCAAGGGAACGGGATCATTTATTTCGGTGTTCATATGCCATTCATCTAATTTTGATGTTAAAGACCAATATTGTCGATCTGTAATTTCAATGGAATGTTGGCCGATAACGATCCAACTTCGATTGTTTACGTCTTTCATTATTAATGAAATTTGATCTTGGTTGATGTAATGCCTTGAACAATCTATTGATGTAATTTTTATGTACATGGTTATTTTCTCCTTTTTTTTATATTAAAGTATTGACAAGTAAATAGTTTTACAATATTGTATAACTATACTTTACAGTATCAAATAATACTTTACACGTCAAACAAAAAAGGAAAAAAAACAATGAATGATCTTATAATCGAAACAATGTGGAATCTTCATTTCTATCTTGCCAATTTTAGACCGCTTTTTCATATTGGTGGTGTTATTCTAACAATTGTTATTCTTGGATTACTACTTATGGAGGAAATGAACAATGATAAAAAAAAGTAACACAAAAATCGTTATCGACTGTGAAACGTCCGGATTGAATCCGAATAAACATCAAATCATTGAAGTATGTATAGCTACATTGGATGAAAAAAATGAAATCGTCGATATTTGGACGTCACGTGTTCAATTTGACTACAAACGCGCCGATCAAACCGCATTGAAAATCAACGGATACGAAAACGATCGTGAACTCTGGAACAATGCAATATCTCAAAATGCGATAGCAATTGAACTTCGAAATCGCATTCAAGGAAAAACAATTATTGGTCACAATGTTAAATTTGATATGGATTTCATTTGTGAATTGTGGCGCGTCCAAGGGACATCAAGACCAAAATATGATTATCGATTCATCGATACCGTGGTATTGTGTCACTATCATCTTGATTTTCTTGGAATGTCTCTTTCTCTGGATACAATACGAAAATTTTTTGGATGGTCTATGGATGGTTCACACACCGCAACAAAAGATGTTCATGACACCGCTAAACTATATCGAAAACTTATGAACGCCGGCCGGATTCATCGATTAAAATGGATTATTTCCTATTTGATTCGACTATCAATTTGATTCCACTTATTTGGCCGTCCAAATGTGTCACTTTTTGTTCTAACACTTGAATTCTGGAAGATATATCATCAAATTTTGTAGTGATATTTGTTAATTTTTCGGTTATCCCTTCCATTTTTGCCGTGGTTGAATCTAGTTTGGAAGATATTGAATCTGTTATGGTTTTTCGTTCGTCATCCAATTTGCCAACCACTTCATCATATTTTGTTCGTAGTTTTTCTTCACGTTCTTCGAACTTCAACAATTGTTGGTTTTCACTCTCTACATTCAACCGGGTGATTTCGTCGATTTTCAACAAAAAACGATGGTTCATTTCGTCCATGCGTTTCTCGCTTTTTGTATCTCTATACACAAGATACGCCGCGAACAAACCCATCGCCCCATTTTGTAATAAAATATCAACGAATTCCATCGCCATTACTAAATCCCGTTTTTCTTGATGAATGCTTGTGTAATGGGTACAATCAATTCAATGATGTTTTCAGCCACGATATCCTTCAATTCGTCTTTGTCCACTCTTTTGTCATCGGATCGCGCCGCTTGGACATCTTCAACAATCTTTTTTGTTTGATCTTGAAAAATCTGTATCAAATCTAGCCACGGAACTTTAATATTCTTCATCATATTTTCCTGTAATTAGTGTGTATGTGAATGTAGGCCATCCACGAAATTGTATTTGTTTTTTACATAATAACATGAAATGATCGAATTCGATAGGACTAGCAAAAACTTGACATCCGGCGCTGTACTTGTCCACAAATACCGATTCTCGCGAAGGATTTGAACGATGGATGTTGATTCCAAATATCCCCTCGTCAATCACTTGTGATTCTTCTGGAACCTCATCACGATCGGAATCACGCCAAACACGGACGGGTTGAACTTGACATAAAGCGTCGTATTTGCCGCGGTGCTTCCCAATTTGCCAACCTCCACGGACTTGTTGTGGACTACACATGACCGCCGTCCCCTTCTTTCTTCCATTCAATAACCAATATTTTCCCGGTTCGGTTGTTATACGATATTTGTGATGTTGCCACTGTCCGACTTTCTTATATGCGACATGTAACCAATCATCGAAGCGATTTGGAACGGCGGCGCCCAATGGCGTTCGTACACCAATGATATTTAGGTTGTAATCACCATTTTCGAAAACCTTGAAACCAGCCGATTCGACGATATCAAGTATGTGGGGTCTTTTCATAATATTGTCCTATTGTTTATGATTGGATTGTCTTCAATCATTAATGTATACATCCATTGTTTGTCCTGATATTCTTTGGCTATGATTTGACATTTTATCCGGTTCATTCCGTGGATGATAGATGTCAATGTAACAACATCACCAAGATAGAGATATCCATATTCGAAATCGGCTTGAATATCCACTGTGAAATATCCCAACGCTTTTTGTCGTAAAATGTTGGCGCCAATTCTTTGAACCGTTGAAAAATCTGTGACGAATTCCAATTCAATCTCTTGTTTGCGTACTCCAAAACGATTCTTTGATATGGTGGTGTATTCGCTTTCTTTGATTGTGTAATATCCAAGATATTTATCAAAAAATCCACTATACCCATATTTCAAAGTAATTTCATTAATGATTTCATCCGATGAAATCGATGGTTCAATTGGAGATATCAAACGACAATTATCATTGACTTGAAAATCAAATAATGATGATGGATTGTTTTGAAAAATCATTGGAATAATCGGCCTTAGTCCGTTCGGACCGTTCACAATCTCCAATGGAAGGTATGGAATCATATTGGATTGGATGAACTGTTGAACGGTTATATCTGTGTTTATGTATCCACTGAATTTATAAACATTGAGATATTCACGAATGGAATCGAAGGAAGGAAAATCGATATTGGCTTTTGTTTTCATGAAAAGAAAAAGAAGTAGATCGCCGGCCTTTTCCAAAGCGCCATTACCGAATGGATTTGGATGGCCGCCACCATTCGTCCATCGTATCCAATAATATGGATTGCCGGCGTTTTCGGACGTGCTTTGGTTTCCTTCGATCGCCGTTGATGTTGTGATAACACTTAATTCATTACCAAGTAGATCAAACGATTGTGATATGGCTATTGATGCGGTGTTGTGTGCAAAATCAACCACTTCCACCGAAGCCGCTTCCACTGGATGTCCGGCCACCATCAATTCAAAAACGCCACCAACTGAATTTTGTTCGTTGTTCAAATACGCCGGAGTACAATATATGTCAGCGTTGAAGATACCACCGGATGATGTTGTTTGTGGTATTTGATTCCCCGGTGAACCAATGATGAATGGGTATACTTTCCCAACGGCCGTTGAATCATGTGGATCAACGAATGTTTGATATGATATTTTTTTTTCTGGGGCTACAATCTGAATGATTTGATCGTCCGTTTCATTCTCAATCGAAAACGCTACATATCCAACTGGTTGATCTACGTGTCCAAAAACGGGTTGTTTCACTTTGCCTTTCATCATGATGATTCGTTGTTCGTACGTGTGGACCGGCTGAAATTCACGGACCAAAACATAAGATATTTCACACGGTGATTCATCCAATAAATTCCCTTGAAATCTTTGTTGTGAAACGTTGATGGAATCAAAATAAACCTCCATCGGAATGGAATTCGATTCAGCATTGAACCCCAAAACCGACGATTCCAAACGAAAATCCGGATCGTCGATGGCGCCTTGAAATGATATGGTTGTTCCATCGTCCTTTTCAATATCGATTGGAAGTGTGGAAAATCTGAATGTTTGCCCATTCCATTCCAATTCCATCAAAAAAACAATATCTGAACCAAGTAATTCAATGTATGATGGCGCTAATTTCATGTTATCTCTCTGATATCAATTTGTGAAATTCTATAACATTCATCGACATTTTCATCACCCAAAACATTATCAATCGATATGTTTGATGTTGTAATGCCATATACAAAATCTTGATATCTATTTAACACTCTTTTCGTCGATCCGGCTTCGATCGATGGAATATATACAATTGGTTTTCCGGCGCCATCCAAATATGTATACAATCCAATCAAAGAATAAGGTAGATCACCAAAATTAGCTATCGCATTGGTTTGGCTTGCTACGTTCAAAGTATTGTAGTAATCACCATCAAAAGATGATTCAAACAATGTTGTTTGATCGACGGGATCGGTCCACGCAATTCGCGCGGTTCGATGTCCAACGCTTCGAACGCGTGTTTTAATCTGATTGTCTGGTGTTTGATATATATCGGTGTTCGATTCATACGATATTGATCTACCACGGCCATATTGTGGTGCAAAAATAAACATCGAACCGTGGATGATTTGGCCGATTTCAAAAAATGAATCCACGATGGTTTGTGAAGGAATTTCGATCTTCCAACGTGATGATGATAGAACGGAATGTGTAATTGTCACTTGTCTGGAATATACCTTGAATGTTCCACTTGTCGGTTCGGTGTCATCGATTCCATCCAAAACAAATGTGGCTGGTTTTCCTGTATTGCTACCCATAACACCGGATGAATTCGACAATATACGACGATATTTTGTTGTTCCTGAAAATGTGAGTTCACATATACAACCAGCGAATTCATTCTCAAATGCATAGAATGAACCACCACCGGATGTTGTAGATCGAACCGTGGAACCAATTCGAATCAAATCACAAACCAATCCATCCGATAGATCAATAACACCAAGCGATGTCCACGAACCAAACGCTTCATAATACAACGTAAATTCACGGAAATTACAACCAAGTAATGTAACAGCGCCCATGTTATTTGTTGCTACATCTCGAACTGTATCATTCCCATATGTAAACCATACAATATCCTGTGATGATCTGTTGGTGGATTGCCATTTGACACGTGGCGATGTGTTCACGTCAAACATCACACGTTCCAAAGCAAAATCAAATTGTTGTTCGATTTGGTATTGATCTCCAATGCGCGCCGGACCATCAATTGTTGATATACTACATCCACCATTCACAAATTGTTTCAATCCGGTGGCTGGATAGGGGACACCAATCAATGGTGGTATTTGATCGAATCCCGTCAATCCAAGATGGAATTCATACCAATTTGTTGATACTTGCGATGTTGATGTGGTGATGTGTCCCCAATTAACATTGATCTCCGATCCGGTTGATGCTGTGGATGTCACGGCTGAATTGGCTATATTTGTCCAAGTTTTTCTACTTCTGTAAACGTCGTATGTATTCCATACAATAATTTGTGAACCTGTAAAGGATATTAAAAATTCGACTTGTTGCGTACTGTGACCGGATGATGAACCCATCGATGTGGCGCCGGTTACATCGTACACATCAACCGCGTTTGTATCGATTCGGATTTCGACAATGTAACGTGATGACCCATCATCCAATATCAATTCCACGCCACGTTCCGTTGATGATGAAGAACCACCCAATGTTGGCTCACAACGAAAACGAATGATTACCGGTGTATCCGTTGGATTGTTGTAGGTATAAAAAATTTGACCTCCGGATGTATTACAAATTGTTCGTAATTTGCCATTGCTGATTGTATCGGATACCGATCCGGCGGTGGTACGTGTATAATTTCCGGTGCTTTGTGGTTCGTCGAATGGAAACCACGATTTGTCGAATGTACGAACATCAAATTTGTTTGTTCTGACACCAACATTATTTGTAACATCCAAAGAAACATTCGACATTTGATTGTAGTATATGACATGAACCGAATTATCATCCGGGCCGGGTACCGCTATATGACTCGAAAACAATCCACTTCGACCATCAACATAACGCGCATGTATATCACTTAATCTCGTAATTGTATCATTGTGATTTACCAAAAAACCTTGGTCCGTGGCTAAAAAATTATCCAATTCACCATCGACCGAATAATATAAAAGTGTTGAATAAAATGTATTTGGTGATGTGAATGTGCGCAATCTGTAAACCACATGTTTTTCTCCATTCGGAATTTCATAAGATGTACATTCACCATCCGATAACAAATTTGAAGATAATACACACGTAGATAACAATGAAGCGCCGCCGCCACTATAATCCACCACGTTTTCATAATCATTACCAAGTATTTGATCTACAATCGACGATCCACCATCTGAAAAAGACAAGATCGATATAAAATCTGGATCGCGTATCCAAGTAAAAATGAAATCTCCATTTGTATCTACATATAAATCAAAACGATATATAAATCCATCACCGGCGATTGATTCATCAATTTTTGAAAATGTCATACCACCATTGATCGATAAATATTGGATGATGCGATTTCGATGTGTTTCTAATGAATTAAACCAATAATGTTCCAAAATTAAAATGGTTTGGCCTTTGGAATATGCCAATCGAATCCTTTGTGGTATTTGTTCGGCTATGTTTATCTTTACATCCAAACATCCTTCATTCACCAATGTCCAATTGTCACCATTATTTGTTGAACGATATATGGATATGTTGGCGTAATTTGTACTATCATCCACTTGTAAGAATGCCAATAATATGGAACCATCATCCATCATACACATCGATGGATAAATATCTTGTGATGATGTGTTTTGTACTTCCAATGTTAATTTGTTGGTCCACGTTGATGATGTATCCGTGTTCAAACACTTCTCCACCAATACAAATTTGTTGGCTGATCCGGTGTATCTCTGGTACGCTACAAGTTTATCACCATTATCCAATGNTTGGACATATGGATAATTATATTGTTCAGCCGCTTCCGCGGCAATCATTTCAAAACCGGATAATCCATTTCGACCAAATTGCCCATAGTACGTTGATTCACCTGTTTCGAAAAACTTGAACATCGCCGGATTTTCTACATTGCCCGGTGTTCCACCCTTGATTGTTTCAATGGTGATATTATTCAAATCGTCTTGATCTCCAAATGCCGCCAATGACATATCATTTTGTGTTAGATTTCTTGGGCTACCACATCTTGAACCGGCTTGTGTGGCGGTTGTAGCTGAATAATCTATGGAATCAACATTGAATGGTGAAGGGACCAAAAATCCACGGAAATGTTCTTGTGTTTTTAATGCCATTTTAATACCTACCCGACGCGCGTTTTGTTCCAAATCTTCCACGTTTTTCACCGGATGATATGAAACGATCGAAATGTTTGAATGGTTGTATGACTACCACTTTTTGTTGTGGTGCGTTTTGTAATTCTCTTAATCCTTCTTCACCACCAAGACGTTGAACCGTGGCACGATCCAAAACGGCTTCACCAGTCAATAATTGCGCTTGTGTTTGGTCCGGTGCCAATGGATCGGACTGTCCAACCATACCACCGACATCGAATTTTGGTGGTGGTTGTGATTGGACCGCCGCCAATTCCAATCCAGCCTTACCAGCCGCCAACGCCGCGATACCAACCGAAGCCGGAAAAGGATAATCTTTCATTGCTCGTGCTGATGTTTGCGCCATATCAATCAATATACTAGCAACCGCAGCCGATTGCTTCATTCTAAACGACTTCATCATTTGTTTTTCGATGGTTTGTTGATATGCTTTTTCAATGTCTGTTCTTTGGCGGGCGGATTCTTCGGCACTGATAACCCCGGCTTTCTCCATTTTTTCAATGTTTTCGATCGCTTCATCACGATTTTGAATATAATGTTCTGTCATATTGTCTTGAATTTGAATAAATGATTGACTCATTTGTGATGTAATTTCTTGGACTTGTAAAAAATATTTTTTTAGATTTGCCAAACGCATTTCGGCGGCTTCTTCTATTGCTTGATTTTCTACATCCAATAAATCATCTTGTAATTTCTGTTCACTGAAAAATCGTGCTTGGTTCCCTTGTTCGTACATATTTACGATTGCATCACGCATTTCGATTCGACGTGACATATAATCATCTTCAGATATTTCACCGGCTTCCAAAGCGTTTTTCAAATCTGTGGTGCGTTGATGATATGATTGTTGTTCGGCAAATTGGATTTCTTTGATTCGTTCCAATCTGTCCTCGTGCGCTTTGCGTAATTTATCTTCTTCCGATAATTCACCCTTGTATAATTCCATCGACATTTCAAATAGTGATGATTGTGCATCAAAAATATCACCAAGTACATCCAAATCATCGTTTCGGATTTCAATGAGTTTTTCAAGTGCTTTTGTTTCTTCTTTGATTTCTTCGATTTGTGGTTTTCTGGATGGTGTCTTGATTGGCTTTTCACTATCCGATCGGATTTTCATTCGTGCTTTGTGTAGTTTTTCAATTTCTTTTTCAGCGTCCGAAAATGCATTAAACGCCGTGTCTACATTTTCAAACGCCGCGTTGAATCCTTCTTTGATGGCGTTGGCGGCCATCACCAAATCACCACTCAAAAGATGTTGCATCGCTACCAAATGACCGTTGATAACTGATATTTGAACCGACATCGCATGAAAAACACTAGTAAACGCCGCTTTGAAATAAATAATTCCGGCCGATAATGAATCAATCGCCGATGATATTCCGGCTGTTCCAGTCATTGTCATAAGAATCTCTTGCATGGCGCCGGTTGCAACCGCTGATAAATCGGCCATTGCCCGTTGAAAATCGGCGGCTTGTTTAACGGCTTCCGGTCCAACATCCACGCCAAATTCGCGTCCAAGTGTCACAAATTCATCCAAAGCGCCAACCACACCGGATTGTGCAAACATCGCCCCTTGTTTTCCAAATGTACGCATCAACAAAGCGTTTCGTTCCAATGGTGATTCCATATCCGATAATTGATGCATCATGTCACGAAATACATCATCGGCATCACGTAAATCTCCATTTGTATCTTTGACTTGAACACCCATATCATCAAACAATTTTGTAGCTGTTTTGTTTTCGTTGTTTGCTTCCACCATCAAAAATTGTAGTCTTTGAAGCGGTCCAATAAACTGTTCAAACGCCAATCCACTACCCTCGGCGGCGATTTTCAATCCTTGTAATGTATCGGCGGCGATTCCTGTTTTTGTGGATGTATCCACCAAATCATTGGTGGCATCGGCAACACGTTGTCCAAATTCCAACATCGCATAACCAGCGCCGGCAATCGCTACACCGGCCATCGACGCCGATTTGGACATTTTCGAAAACTTATCTTTGAATGATTTGGATGTCTTATTGGCGGCGCGTTCGGCTTGTTTCAACTCTTTTTCGACTTCGTTGATTGCCTTTTTCATCTGTTGTTCGGTTATTCCTGGAATCTTTTTCAAAGCACGTTCCAACGCGCCGATATTCGCCGTGTAACTAATTTCTATCGTCTTGTTTACGTCCGCCATTATGCCACCTTTCTCGCAATCTTCAAATATTCATTGGCCATTTTTTCAGCGATATTTTGCGCTTGTCTTTTCATGGGATCAAACAAAAGTTTTGAAAATACGTGTGAATTTTTTGGAAGAGGAACCCGTCGATTGTCTTTTGTTTCGGATTCAAATCCAATTGCCGTTTTTATCATAAAAGCGTATTGTGCATTGTTGTTTATCGATACTTTTAGTCCGATTCTTCCGCCTTGGATAATCTTGGATGATTTGATGAAAAACATATCACGTGAATGTGGCTTGTTTTGTCTTGTTCGTGTTCGGCGATGGTCGTAAGGCCAATTTTTTTTGGTTTGATTCAAGATTGGAACCAATGACATTTTCATTTCATTTTCAAGAGGACGTAACAAATCGTTTAGTCCATCTTCAAATATACGCAAAGCGCCGGATTGGCTTTTGATTGTGTGACCGGATGATGTTTTGATTTCAAATCCCATTGGAACCTTTTCGTAAATATTTTTCGCGTTGTTTCAAAAATCTTTCTTTTTTCAATCTTTCTTTTCTTTTCTGGATATGCTTCGAATCCATTCTTGATAATCTATAATGCGCAATCAAATCGATCTGTAAATCCTTTTCAAGTCCAATGAACCATCCTGGCGTTTGATTCCAATCTTTTTCGATATCAAGTATTATTCTTTGGATTCCTCCACGGCTTCCGATGAAAAATTTTCCCTTTCTTCGACCTCATCATTTGATGGGATTTTGGAACCGGCCAAAACCAAACATTTGGAACCGGCGGTGATAATATCACCAAGTGAAACGCCATTATCCAAAAGGTATTTTTGCATTGTGGCGCCATACATCAATGGGTCACAATCCATCATTGAATATTTTGGTGGTCGAATGGATGGACACAAAACACCGATAGCCGCCGCCGATAATCTTCCAAATTTCGCACGGTTCCCATTTGTGGATGATTGTTCAAAGACAATATCCAATAATATAGAAATGCTTTTCGGATATTCAATGTCCACCATTCCAAAACTTCCCAAATTTACTTGCTGTTTATCTTCCATGTGTCCTCCTTTGGATGATAAAAAAATGAATCAAATATTATTACGGTGTGAATGTACTTCTTACGATACCACCGTAACATTCTCCGGTCAAACTGATTGAATCTGGATCCCCTTCAGATACTTGATATGTAAGTAGACATTTCGATAGTGTGGCTTTGTGTCCAACTACCTCGGCGCCGATTGCGGTTTTATCCACATCAAATTCGATATCCACCAAGTATTGTTCGTAACCATTGCCGCCAACACTGACATTTGATGATGCGTTGCCCGTTTTCATAATGAAATCGATGATGGAATCCGATGATGCATTGGTGAGTTCGCGAAAATGAACCGTGAATGAAAAGGACAAAACTGGATCGTCCGCACGTCTTAATCCAACAATTGTTCCACGGTCACGGATTACAACACGATCGCTTTTTTCTTCAGTGTATGAAAAATCACCGTTTTCATATGCCACGGTATATTCATTTGCGGTTGGTGTTGTTCCATCCTTGATTCTTATTGTTCCATCGCGACGTACCGCGACACTCGTTGATTCAGCCATGTAGACCTCCAAAAATTATTGTATAGGTAAATAATGATATGCATCGAAAAACGATGATGAAAAAAAGTATTCTCCACTGTCTGATATTTCACGTTGTGAATTTGTATATCTGAAATGTGTGGATTGATATAAATCGGTATCAGATCGATCCAATATTGCTTTGATAATCAATTGTTCTTTGTCCAACAAATTATCATAATCGGCATTTTGTGACAACGGACGAATTCGATACGAAAAACGTACTTCGATTTGTGTGGTACATTCAACACCTTCCGATGGTCTTTGACGTCCGGATATGGCGTTTGTTGTATTCGCGCCGACTGCAAAAGCCAAATGAGCAACGGTTTGTTGTGTCTTGCCAAACATCAAGATCGGAAATGTAGATCGACGAAATCCACCGCCGGATATCCCGGTGATGGCATCGGACACATGATCTTGAATATTGGCTACACTGATTGTTGTCATTATCTCATTCCAAAGCGACGATAAAACGCCCGTGGTGGATCGGACAAATAGATTTGAGATACACCACCGGTTCGTTCATATGGGTCATCCATTACGCCGTCCTCATCTTCATCATATCGAAAATTCATCGATGAAAAAGAACGTTCAAACGCGCGTTCGTGTTCTCTGGCAAGGTCCAAATATCTTCCTTCACTTTGTCCAAGTGCGGAATGAAGCGCGCGCCAAATCAAAGACAAACACAGGTTTATATGTGGTTCACGTAATGCATGGGGGTCCATAATCAAATACGGAAGCCGTCCGGCGATTCGAATCCGATTCAAAACTTGAAACCACGATTCGTCAATCCACTTTTGCCACGATGTTTCATCGGTTGGTAATAGATTGGCCAAATCTGGATACAAGGTTGTTAGATCAATATCTGAAATCACGGGATAGATTGGTGACAAACAAATATACGCCGGGCGTTTGAATGTGTATTGTGTCGATCCAATTGTGATCTTCCACGTCTCCATCCATCCTTCGGATAATGTGGTTGTGGTTGGAACTTGCGACGCGGCGATGGTATATTGCGCCGAACTATCCACCTTGTTAACGGCTACATCTTCCAATATAAATTTCCCGGTTTGATCTTGTAGGGAATACAAACCGGATGTGAAATCTATTTTGGCGCCATCACGATATACATCCAAAGAAACCAATTGTGTTTTGGCTCTTTGAATCAATTGTGGTGCGCGTATTCGTGGCGCGTATGGTGTTGATAATTCTGGCATGGTTCAAATCCGATTATGAATGCAATAAAATAGCCCAATTGGAACCATCACAAACAACAATTGCACTTTCCCCGGCCGCTACTCCTCCACCACCGATAATTGGATTTCCATCGGCATCTTGTATAACATAAGCATGTCCGGATGAAGCATCGTTACGAAAAAAGAATATCGAACCATCCTTTTTTGGTGGAACTTTGATTGTTGCTGAACTTCCTTTGGAATTTGTAATAACTTGAAACATTGAATCGTTATAGGTTAAATCTTTGTCACCTGTTATTGTTTCAATATTTACACCGTTTTTGAATTGAAAATGTCTAGCTACTTTGAATGCTTGACTTGAATTATATGATGATGCCATTTCTATATCCTTTTTTGATGGTTAAGATAATCTCTATTTTTTAGAGTCATGACGATTGGCGATTTTTTGCGCCGCTTGCCTAGCCTCCGAATAAGTAATTTTTGGATTTTGTTTCACCAAACGATCGGCCATTCTTTGGACCGCTTGATATCTTTTGTTGTATTCTTTTTCTTTCATGCTTTCTTTCTCTTTTTGGATGTTTTTTCATCCTGTGTATCATTATACAACAAATCTTTGGCTTTTTTCATATGTGCCAATTTTTTTTCTTCCATTTCGATTTGTTTTTGTACATGTGGAATGTGTCCACGTTGCGCGTTTCTCTCTATTCTTCTCTCTTGACGTTCGATAAGTACATCCAAAACATCGACATCCGGTTGTGGTAGTATACCATCTTCCAACAATTTCAAACGCCAATCATCAAATGATTTGTGGTCAAAATTCCATATTACACGATTGCCAATGATTTTTGGTGTAGACCAAATTTCTTTGTAGATCCATCCACCATATCGTGATTGGAATCTCTGTTGATATCCAAATTCCAAATCCAAGATTTCAAAGCCGTTATCCATCATTTGGACACGTGCCATTGTTGAATCGGCGCCACGTCCATTCGGAACCATTCGGACGGCATTACATCCGGGTAGTTCTCTCAAATGTCGAAATGTTGGAAGCCATCGCCAATCATCATCATCGATTTCGACCAATTCCCAACATGTCATCGGATGATGCATCAACCAAAACGGATGATTCGGTTTTTCTGGAATGGCGGTTTGTTTTTTGGCTTGGTAGCCGGTCCAAGGTTGATTTTGCATGTGTCCTCCTTAGCAAAATAAAAATGAAAAAATCGGAAAGGTGCCCCAAACCAAAGAGATGGCTTGGGGAAAAAGGAGGATATTCCCCCAAACCGATCCGATTTCAATGATTAAAAAATCAGATTATGCATCCGTTGAAACAAGTACACCACGTGCATCTTCAACGATACCAGCGCCACAATAAGCCGTTCCGATTATTTCGGTCAAACCTTTGGAAGCATCACGTTGATATTCTACAACGATTGGTGTTCCGGCTGGTCGAACTTCACCACCAGCGCCAACCATTGGTGCGGGGGTTCCGATTGCGTATGCGATTGCACCAGCGCTAAACATAGCACCTTGCTTATTTCCAGCGGATTCATTTACATATGATGATTTGTGGATTTGTACCCCAAGAAAATCACCTACATATCCTTGTCCCATCATCTTCAACATGTCATGTGATGCTGAATTGAATGCGATAGCATTGGCGGCTTCATTTCTGATTGATGCTTGTAAATCAGCGATTTGACGCGGATGTAATACAGCAAAAATTTGTGATGGGTTGTTAGCTAATTCCAAAGCAAATACGCCATCAAGAAAATCGTCGATAGACATATCAACACCGGATGTTCCAACACTTGTTCCAAAACTTCCAAATGTAGCGGCTACCAATTCCATAAAACGGGCTTCAAATGCTCCAACCATACTTTCAGCTAAGCGGAACGGTGAAATATCTGATCCAAGTCCGGATAGATTGGCCAAATCGGTCATATCGTAGCGAAGTGCTTGTCTTGCTACTGTTATTGTAGCGGTGTCCATTTCAAGTTGTGAAGCGGTTACATCAGCGCCATCGGAAGCGGATGACATAGCATCGTAACCATCCAAACCAGCGTATCGAAGTGTAATGGCATCGGAACCAATGTTGGCAACATCACCAGCGAAAAGCAAAGCACCGGATTGACGAATGGAAGCGTTATCGGCTAAAAGTGCGCGTACTTCGGCTTCAATCATCGCCGCAAGGCGCAAACCACCGGTTTCAAGTCCGGCGTAATCTAAATCTTGTAAAGGCATTTTATATCCTATTTGTTAAAGTGAAATATTATTGATTTTTTGTGGATTCACTGTTAACCGGAGTGACCGTTTCCACACATATATATAATATTATGATATATTATCACAATATGATATCATTATATACTAAATTCATACCTATTTCAAAAAAAAGGATTTTGCCATGGCTACCGATTTACAATTTACAAATGCCTTTCCATTCATCTATGTTATTTCAGTTGGAACAACTTGGTCACAGATTATTCTTCCTGTAAACGCCAAACGTGTCACCATTGGAGCGTCAACCGCTTTGTATATCGGCCAAAATGGTGCTTCGGATTCTGGAGTGGTTGGAACACACAAAGCATTTGTAACATCTAACAATTACTTGGAATTGGAATTGAAAAACGACACACAACGCGCATCATCGATTTTTGTGGCGGCGCAAAGTGGAACGGCTTCGGTTTCTATCATCTTAGAATAATATAACATTTCATAACATCGCTATAAGGAGGAACACATGGCGCGGTTATTATACAGTGATGGAATTTCCGAATTACTACAATTCGATATTTCAGATCAAATTGATGGAATTACGCAATCTTTTAACACATCCAGTTCTATGAATCAAGATTCATTACGTGTATACTATAACGGAATACGACAATCACCGGATGACATTTCATTCAATTCTTCCACGTCTTTTTCACTCTCATTCATTCCACAGGTTGGTGATTTTCTATTCATTGATTATGTGGTTGGATAATCTCACATTCATAATAGGAGCTATAATATGGCTGTACAAATCACAGGTTCGCAAATTAAAAACAACGAAATCAGCGCGGACAAATTACAATCAAACTCGGTCACCGCGGCAAAAATTCAAAACCAAGCAATTACAACCGCCAAAATTGCAAACTTTGCAATTGGATCTTCACAGTTGGCAAATTCTTCCGTCATATCGGGCAAAATTGCAACTGGTGCGGTTAGTGCTGGGGCATGTGACCTTACACAAACATGGGATTTTTCAAGTGGAACGCTTAGATCTGGAACACCATCCGGTTCAAATGATGTTGCTACAAAAAACTATGTTGATAGTGCTGTTTCATCTGATATTTACTGGAAGGAGCCCGTTCGTGTTGCTTCAACCGCTAATATTGACCTTTCAAGCGCTCCGGCGGCGATCGATGGCGTTACATTATCAACTGACGATCGTATCCTTGTAAAAGACCAATCAACATCATCACAAAACGGACTTTATCAATTTGCTGGAAGTGGTTCGGCAATGTCAAGAACATCCGATTGTAATTCAGCGGCTGAAATCAATGGCGCGGCGGTTTTCGTTAAAGAAGGAACAACCAACGCGGACCAAGGTTTTGTACAAACATTTGAAGTTGTAAATCTTGGTTCGGATAATGTTACATTCGTACAATTTACTGGTCTTGGACAAATCACCGCTGGAAACGGGCTTGATAAGTCAGGAAATACACTTTCTGTCGATACTGGCGCCGGATTGCAAATTATTTCTGGTGCTGTTGCTGTTGAAACTGGATCGGCTTTGTTTATCGATTCAAACGCCGTTGCTGTATCTGTTGATAATGCTTCCATCGAAGTCAATGGTTCAAATGCACTTCAAATCAAATCCAACGGTATCACATCATCAATGATTGGTACAAATCAAGTAACCGGAAATGAAATCGCTGGCGCTACCGTTGGAACGGCAAACCTAGCCGATTCAGCCGTGACATCCGTTAAGCTTGGCGCTTCTAGTGTTTCAGCCGTTAAAATCGCTTCAAATGCGGTTACATCCGACAAAATCCAATCAAATGCTGTAACCGAATCAAAAATTTCTACCTCCGTAGCTGGTAATGGTTTGAGTGGTGGAAATGGCGCGGCTTTGGCTGTTCAAGTTGATGATGCAACGATCGAAATCAACTCTGATTCATTACGATTAAAAGACCTTGGAATTCCAAGCCAAAAACTTCAAGATTCATGCGTTGTATCGGCTAAAATTGCAAATGATGCAGTTGATAAAACCAAAATTCATTCGGATGTGGCTGGGAACGGTCTCGCGCAAGATGGAACCGGCGCATTGGAAGTTAGTGTTGGGGACGGTCTTGAGATATTTTCAGATACTGTAAATATCAGAAATGGCGCGGCATTGGATTTCAATGGTGGTGCTTTGGATGTTCAAGTTGATAATGCGACATTGGAAGTTGATGGTGTTGGAAATGAATTGCGTTTGAAAAATCTTGGAATCCCAACCGGAAAATTACAAGATGCCGCTATTTCTACACAAAAAATTCAAGATGATGCTGTAACATTCCAAAAGTCTGGATGGAGAATGTATCAAGAACTTTCTACCATTTCCGGCGGTTCTACTACCACCATCGATTTGGCGCGCGCTCTTGATGCAAACGCTGTGAACGGTGTAATGGTTTATAAGAATGGTTTGGCTTTGTTGAATCAAACGGCGTTGTCTGGAAGCGCGGCAAACAATGATGAATTCAGTGTTTCACCTGATGGTGGTGCTGGTTCGGTCGCTCGTCTTACTTTTGGCGCGGCGTTGGCTGATTCCGATAGTGTTTTGATTTGGTATTTGACATAATAGTCAAAACTATTTTACAAAATAGTCAAAATTATTTTCATAAAAACCACCGTGCGATATCGGTGGTTTTTTTTATTTTCTATAATTATTTTCTATAAAAGTGTAAAATAATACTTGACACTTCAAAAGATAATGGATAATATATTTATATAACCAACTAACAAAGGATAAAACAAAATGTCAAACCAACAAAAAATCGAAATCGCAAACTGGATACAAAACGAAAACATCGCCGGATGTTATATTGATGGAACCATTGAATGTTTCACATGGAATCAATTTGATGAGGTTGATTGTGTATTGTCTGATATGGGTATTGAATACGATTATCAAGAACACAATGTTGGCGGTGAATTTTGGATAACCATAAGAATCAAATAATCTAACAACTAACAACTAACAAAGGGAGGGTCAAACCTCCCATTCATCAAAGGAGAAAACAATGAAATATTCATTAAAAGAAGTAATAAAAAGAACAGATAAACATCTAAAAAAATCTTTTGCATATAAAAATCATGCCTCAGCATATGGAGAAAAAAACATTAGTGTTAATTGGGTTTTTATTCCTAATGGAGAGTGTGAAAACGAAAAACCAAATGAACGATTTTTGATTCAACTTAGTATTCGTGTTACCTATAAAGATGAATTCGCCGGTTCTTTTGACATTCAAGATAATTATTGTCAACATACAAACACAATGACAACCTATGTAGACACTGAATGGATCTATTACAAAGAAGACCTAGGATATAAAAGATAAAAAAAACAAAAAATACACACATCAAAAACCATCCAAACAACGGATGGTTTTTTTATTCGTCGATCGCCGGTCCCATTGTATCTTCATTCAACTGGTTATCGATTTCTTTCCATTGTCGTAACATTTCACCATATATGTCATCTTTGGTTAGTCCAAGATTACGCGCAAAAACCACAGCGATGAATACACCCATCATATATATGTTTGTTTGTGGTTCACCTTGATTATCAAGATCGTACGCATACCATAATAATTTTTTTATGTGTGATTCAAACATGACTACCTCTTTTTTTTCGTTGGTGGTTTTCGTTTTTTCATAGTCATTGTTTGTTTTCTGGATTTTGATCCTTTTTGGATTTTCTTGATTTTTTTTCCAATTTTCGATGGATTATATTTTGGCATGGTTCACCTCTTATGTTTCGAATTGCTTCCAAGATTATATCATGATGTTTTACATTCCATAATTTCGAAACGTTCAAACAAAGATTCCAAAGTGATTTCGGTCGCGGTGTGCAATCGGTATATTTCCATCGACATAACGTCCCGTGTGAATGTCCTTGTTCTTGAAAATACTTCCAATGTCCATCGATGTATATTTGAAAAAAATGTTTCATCCATTCACAATTTCATCCATGGCTTCCAAGATCAAATCTTCATATTTCAAATTTTGATGTTTGGCGATGGCTTCACACCAACATATCAATTCAAATGTTGATGGCTTGTTTCTTCCAATCCTCCAACACCAAACCGTGTTTCGTACCAAACCGGATTTTCGACAATAAAAATTCATCTTCCGATTTGGTACATATTTATCAAAAAATCTTTTCATCAATATTTCGTGGTTGGTTTTGTTCCGCTTTGCTGAAACCATGCGTTTCGGATTGCTTCACGATTGGCTTTGTAAAAACTTGGATCGTTCAAACCTCTGGATAGGATATCCTTTTGTGTTTCTGTATTGTTTGATTGGACGGTTTTTTGATTGGTTTTTGGCGCTTGTTTTGGTTGTGGTGACTCTTTGATCGTCTCCACTTTTTCAGCCGCTGTATTTTCGATTTTTGGCGCTTCGGATGTTTGAAAATGTGATCGAAGAAATGAAGGTGCGTTTTCAGGATTTTCTTTCAGTCCCTTCATCCAATCACCAAATGATTGTTCACTATTTGATCTTTGATATTGCCATTCCAATGCGTCACGAACATCCGGATCTTGAATACCCATTTCAGCGATGGCGGCATGTCGTTCATATTTCGTATTGGCGTTTGATAGTTCTTCCTTCAATCCATAGATTTGTTCTGTCAAATTGTCCACGGTTTTCAATTTTTCACCGGCTTCCACCAATCGTTGGTTCATATCTTCAATTTGTGTTTCGGCTTCACGCGTTCGTTTTGCATACTTCGATATCTTATCTTGTATCAATCCATCAACGTGTTCTTTTGCGATGTATTCCACACCATCAATAATTTTTGTTTCCATGTGTCCTCCTTGGAAATGTTAGATTAAAAATAAGGCTTTTTGGCGTTGTATTTCACGAATTTTTTCGGCGGCTTCATCTTCGGATAGGTCCGGATATAATTCCATCATCGCGTCAATCGGTGCGATAAGATTGGAAGCCAATTTTTCTTTGATATCATTTCGTTGTTCTCTCTTTTCTTCCACCGATAATCCGATTCGCGCGTATCTGATTTTGTATCCGTTTTCTGGAAGATCAAAACCAAGAAAACGATTTGCCATCATAGAAGCTAAAGACAATGTCATTTGATCACCACGTTCAAATGATGGTTTGTATCTTGCTTGTGCTTCACGCATCGATTCTTTGGACACGGCTATGGCGTAACCGCTTCGTGGATCGCCGGACAAACGTTCGATGTCGCCGGGGTTTATTCCGGCCATTTGCGCCACTTTACGTTCGTATTGAATCACCGCTTCCAAAACGGTGGATGGGTCACCACCGGGTTGAAATTGTCCAATCATCGGTTGTCCAACGTTATCCGGGTCTTGTGTGAATACAAGGATTGACGCCGGATCGGTTGATATGGCGGCGCGTTTGGCGGCGGTGTCCGTGTCACGAACATTCAATCCGGCCAATTGCAATCCGGCTATGTAGCGTTGAGGAAATCCCGTGTCTCGCGTCAAATGCAGCCAATAGGTATAGAGGGCGGCGGCTGTGAGGGAACCATATACGACTTCCGCATTTTCAAAACTATTGAATAATTTTCCTGTAATTTCGGCATGGTACATAGAATACGGAATCACCGGTGTATCATCGGAATATCGAAATGGGTAGTTTTCACCATCCATTTCACTTCCAAGATATTCTTTGGTGAAATCTTCACCAAGTGTTCCATCGTTGTTCATCTCCACGATTTTCATCTTTGGATTTTTCATGTCACGTAGATCGAAAACATCAGCCGTCCAAATCACTTCTTTGGAATGTGGATGGTGTCGCAATCTCAATTCATACAAAAATCGTAGTTGGTTTGGATCGCCGGATGATGATTCACAATAGATCAAATCCGGTGTGACTGGACGAAACAACAAACCATTGGAATCACTGATATCAACGCGCATAAACATTTCACGACATCCGATTGTGAACATTTGAAATGATTGCATCATAGCCCATAAACCACTTTGATATATCAATCCATCATCGCCCAAAAATCCTTCCATCGATTCACGGTTGGCATCGATACCAATCATTGGTGGTTCATTGTACAACGCCGATAATGATTTGGATGTGGCTTTGAATACGTTGGATGACATATCACTAACGCCCCATGCCGCGCGTCGTTCTCTTGATACGTGACGCGCCAATTCCTGTTCAAGATCGTCTTGCCATTGACCGCGTAACATCCGAACACGCAAAGCGTTATGTTCCCATCGTTCGTTGGTCTCCATTGATGGCGCTGGTGGTTTTGGTTGAAAATCTAACATCATAATAAATCCTTTATCCGATTCTGAATGAACCATGTATTGGTGTTTGATATTTTATATCAATAATTGGTACTACGCTATATCTTAACGCATCAAGAGCATGTTTATGTTCCGATCTTGCATCCATAGAACCACTTTTTTTCAATGTCCATCGACGAAACGACCGAATCAACGTTTCACATCTTGGATTGACTGTAAAACGCTTTTTCATCATTCTATCATGCAATAATTGACATCCATAATAAACACTCCATCTTGGTTTGTGTGCAGTATGAATTCTGAATGGCATGGTTCCCTGTGGATATTCCAACACGTGTTCCAATGCGCTTCGAAGCATCGCATTGGACATCCGGCCGCCATGCCTTCCACCACGATGCGCAATATCGCCAGTCCATCGTGTAATCATTTGCGGTGTTAGTCCATTTCTGGACAACATACGAAGGATGGAACGGGCATGTGTTTCGGCCATTGATCGTTCGTTTTGGTTTCCTCCACTGTAATATTCATCAAGTACATATACATGTGGATTGTCCATTTCTGTCATGTCAATCGCGCAAAGTATTACAGCTTGGGCGCCGGGCATCGAACCATGATCAATTCCAATCGAAAATCTATAATCACCATCATTTGGGCATGGGGCGTCCGAAATCATTTCCTCGGAAAAACATTCAAACACCAATCCATCCGGCCGTCCGGCCTCCCAACTTCCTTCTAGTCGGGCTTGTCGGTCTAGTGGCAAATAAGTGTCGGCTATGCGGTCAATGTCTTGTTGTGTTAGCAATGCTCTACATCCCATTGGCGTCACATTATCAACCGTCAACGCCGCCACAATATCTTTGATTTTGCCATCATCCACCATTTTTTTCAAATATCCACAATCTTGTCCAATCGGTGTCATCGTCAAAACCATTCTTCCACGTTTTCGAAGCAATCTCGCCGCCAATTCACCGAAAATAGCGACGGGCGGCGGTTCGTCAATCCATACCATATCAACGGTTCCGGATGCAACGCCCAATGTTCCTTGATTCGTTGTTTTGATTCGGACCAATGAACCGTTCTTGAATTGTATAATCGGCGTTTTGCCTTTGAAGCCTTTTCCTGGAACATACTCACATCCATCAGCCAATTCGGACGGTGGAATCAAATCATATATTTTGCCTTGGACGGTTTTGGATTGTTCCCAACTATGTACAATCACCCATATTTCTTTTGGTCCATCCGGTATTTCTTTGTATGGATGCCGATTCAAAGCATAATAAATCATTTCAGCGGCGCCGGCGGCGGTCTTTCCTAACTGGTTCCCAGCACGAAAAAGAGTTATTGGTGCGGTCGATTGTAGGAATTGCAATTGTGGTTTTGTCGGTGTGAACCATGCCAACGGATCGGCGATGGTTACATCACGCATTTTCAACAATGTTTTGGTGATACTTGCGATGTTCATTTTTTACCACGGTATGTTGTTAATTTCATTTGATAGGTATTTGATTTTGTTGGATATTGTCATCGCTTCCAAAATATTGATCTGTGGATAGTAGTGATGGATATACATTTGTACACATTTTTCCGGATTCAAATCTTTACGTAATCCACCGGCGTTTTCAAGACGTTGGATATTTTCATAGTGTTGAATAAGTTTTTTTATCATAAATTTATCTTTAGATTCTTCGATTTTTTTGCGCGTTGAAATAAATCCTTGTCGGCGGTTTTCGTGGTTTTGCCTTTGGTGATAAAAGAATACACTCTAGCCTTGGCCCATTGTCCTTGTGTGGCGCCGGGTCTATGTCCTACCGCCCATGCCGCTTGTCCTTTTTTGTATACCTCACCAATAATTGATTTTGGAATTCCTGTTACACTTGCCACGGCTTTGACAAACTTGTCATCCGAATTTCCTGTTCTCATCTTTGATGATGATTCCAATATCTTTTTTCGTAGTCCGGATCTTGTTACTTTTATTGTCGATTTCGATCGTCTTGTTTTGGCTTTTGCATCACCCGGCAATGCCTTAAAAGATTTCTTTTTTCCCGTGGCACGTTTTCGAATTTCGGCTTTTCGGCGCGCGGCGGTGGATTTCGATAATCCGGATGTATATTTTTTTGCTACTTTTCGAACTTTACGTGGCATGATTCAATCCTTGGTTTTGAGTCTGATTACATTTCCGGATTCATGCGCTTCTATAGTTTCTAAAAGTTCATGACGGATAATTGGGGGTAGGTTTACAAATGCTTCGATCAACAATCGTTTGTGTTCATCCATCGACATTTCACGAAGTTCATCGCCGGCGGCTTCAATATGTTCCAACATTTCATTGTGNACTTGTATATGTAACTTGTGAAACGCTGGAAGTGAATGTACAACACGTTCCAAACGTGCGGTTTCAATGTCGTTTGATATTTCAGCTAATTTAATTCGACGAAATAAAATTGGATCGTCTGGAATTTGATTGGAAGATATTTGGACCGGATTGTTTTTTTCTGGTGTTTCTTTTTTCTGGGTTTTCTTTTTTCCACTTTTGATTGTTCGTGAAATTGTAGATTTGGATACACCATATTTTTTCGAAAGTTTGTCCATCGAAAAATCACCGGATTCATATTCATGAACGATNGCGATTTTTTCGGCNGGCGTTAATTGTCGTTTCATTTTTTGCATGCAACATCCATAATTTGTTCCATTTCATTATAACATATAAAGAGAA
>FUFK010067456.1_pt1 | contig 30269 bp, 32 predicted proteins | sample 1021851 | NCBI WGS metagenome assembly FUFK01 (sample SAMEA51879418, study PRJEB19060) | metagenome | reverse complement strand
AGAAAAAGATTGTTTCGTTCATGCAAGCGCAGTTCGTGAAGCAGGACTTCGTTTTTTGAATGAGAACGACGCTGTAGAATTTGAAATTCAGGATGGAGACAAAGGTCCAAGCGCAGTGAATTTAAAGAAAACTTCTTAAAATTTATTTCATTTAAAATTTTGTATAGGAATAAAAGTAGGTAAACCCTATGAATATTCCTATACAATACATACTTGCATTTTAAGTCTAAAATGCTATTTAACCTCCATGATTAAAAATAGTAAAATTTTAGTATCTCACAAAAGACATCATTTTCATGCTGGCTTGCAGCTAGCTATTTAACTATTTTAAAATTTAAATTTAACTCTAATTAGTATAAAACAATAATAGGCCCTGGTGGTGAAATGGTTATCACGAAAGTTTGTGGAACTTTAGTTTTTGGTTCAATTCCAAGCCAGGGTACCAAAAAATGAATAAAGAAAATAAATTAATACCTGGGTTGCCCTCAGGATTTGAAGATCGTTGGGATAAAAAACTTCTTCTCAAAAAAAAGCTGTTATCAGTAATTGAGAATAATTTTATTAAGTTTGGTGCTGAACCACTCGAAACACCATCGTTCGAAATAAGTGAAAATATAGGATCTTTTCTAGCAGAAGATGAAGCTAATCCTATGTCTGATGTATTTTCATTTAAAGATGGAGATAAAAATATTACCCTTAGATATGACCTATCTAGCCCTCTAGCAAGATTTGTTGCTCAAAATAATCAAGAGTTGCCTTCAATTTATAAAAGATATGCTATTCAAAATGTATTTCGTAACGAAAAGGCAGGCAATGGAAGATATAGAGAATTTTTGCANGCAGATTTTGATATTGTAGGAAATGTTAGTTCATCACAAGCTAACGCTGAACTTTGTAATTTAATTTCAGCAACACTTTTAGAATGTGGATTAAAGAAAGATCAGTTTACGATCAATGTAAGTAACAGAAAAATAGTTCAAGGTTTACTAGATGAATTACAAATAACTGAGGAAAAACAATTAAAAGTTATTAGGGCAATTGATAAACTTGATAAGCCTGGATTTGGAATAAAAGGTGTAGAGGACCTTTTGAGAAAGGAAAGAAAAGATACTAGTGGTGCTATTACAAAAGGTGCAGACTTAAATGATAAGCAGGTTTCNNAAATATTAGATTATTTAAAAATTAAAGATTTAAATGAATTAAAAAAAAATTTAAAAAACTCATTATCGCAAGAAGGAATCAAGGAATTAGAGGACTTTTTTGAGGTCTTCAGATATGGATCAAACTTAGATCAAGTCAAAACTAACTTCACAATTGTCAGAGGCTTGGCGTATTACTCTGATTTCATAGTTGAAACTAATTTAAATTTTAAAGTTACAAATAATAAAGGTAAAGANGTAGATATTGGTAGTATTTGTTCAGGTGGAGCCTATGCAAAACTTATTTCAAGGTTTAAAGGAGTTGATATTCCAGGTACAGGTATAAGTTTTGGTGTAGATAGACTTTTGTTTGCATTAATGCAATTAGATCAGTTTCAATTAGACGAACAAAAACCAGTTTTAGTGTGTGTGATGGATCAAAAATACTTAAAAAACTACTACGAAATTTTAGATCTTTTAAGACAAAACAATATTAATTCAGAAATATTTTTAGATACCAAAAAAAATCTTGGTAAGCAGCTTACTTATGCAAACAAACGCCAATTACTTGTTGCAGTAATCTGTGGAGAAAATGAATTTAAAGATAATACAGTGACCATTAAAAATTTAAAGGGTGTAAAGGGTGAGAACAACAAAACAATTCCCAAGAAAGATTTAATAAATGAAGTCAAAAAACTTATCTGAAAATATACTTAAATCTTTAAAATCAAGTGGATTTGATTATATAGATTTAGATACAGTAATTCCAACCAATCTAATTCTCGAGAGATCTGGGGAGTCATTTAGAAGTTTAATTTTTTCATTTATGGATCAGAATGGAAAGGAAATTTGTTTAAGACCTGATTTAACTATTGCTTCTTGTATCAAATATCTCAATCAAAAAAAAAAGAGATCTTCAAAAGTATTTTATAATGGTCAAGCATTCAGAAAAGTTCAGAAAAAAAATGAAAAAATTATCAGAGATCAAATAGGTTTCGAGATCATAGGATCAAAAGATGAAAAAAGAGATGATAAGCAAATAATAAATACTGGTATTAAAGTTTTAAATAAATTTAGATATAAGTCTGGGAGTATAACAATAGGAAATGTAGAAATATTTCACTTATTGATAAATAAATTAGATATTCCAAAAAGGTGGAAACTTAGATTACAAAGACATTTTTGGCGAGAGGCTTATTTTAATGAATTATTAAGACGTTTAGAGACTAATTCAGATGTTGATGAAACTATCGTTGAGTTAGATAAAAGAAGATACTTTAAACTATGTAAACAAAATCAAAATAGAAATATAGCAGGGCGTTCCTTANGAGAAATACTNATCAGATTTGANAACAAAATAAAAGATCCTAGAAGACAAGTAAAAGGTCAAAATGTAGTAAAGATTATAAGGGAATATTTAAAAATTAATTGCAAAATGAGTAATGCAGCAACTACTCTAAATGCTTTTTTTAAAAAAAATAAAATCAATCTTACTGTTGGTAAAAATTATTTTCCAATCACAAAAGATAAGATTTCAAAATTAAATGTAAATTTTTCATCTTCTTTTGGAAGACATCTGGAATATTACACAGGGATGGTATTTAAGATTATAATAAATTCAAACTCTAGAAAAATACAGGTTAATGGAGGTCGTTATGACAATCTTATTTCTGATTTAGGATCTTCAAAAAAAATCCCAGCAGTTGGAGGTGCAATAAGTTTAAATGATTAAAATTGGTATTCCAAGCAAGGGTCGATTAAGAAAAGATACTTTAAATATATTTAAAAGCAAAAAGCTCAAAATTTTATCAGAAAGAGGCGATAGGGACCTCTTTGGATATATAAAAGGAAATAAAAATATTAAAATTATTTATTTACATGCAAGAGAAATCATAGAAAGATTGGGTGATGGATCTCTAGATATTGGTTTTTCAGGATATGATTTATTAAAAGAATCTGAATTAAATATACAAAATAAAGTTACTATTGCCAAAAAGTTAGAATATGGACATGCGACTTTAGTATTAGCTGTGCCAGACGAGTGGATTGATATTCAGACACTTGCTGATTTAGAGGAAATCTCCTTTGATTTTAAAGACAAAAAGAAAAGTAGAATGAGAGTTGCAACAAAGTACCCAAATCTTACAAGAGAGTTTTTATTTTCAAAAGGTGTAACTCAATTTAAGTTAGTCCCATCTCTTGGAGCTACTGAAGTATATCCATTCACTGGTTCATCAGAAATTTTATCAGATATAACTAGCACAGGAGAAACTTTACATGCAAATAATTTAAGAGTTTTAAAAGATGGAAATATTCTTAAAAGTACTGCAATTTTAATGTCTAATAAAAAATTAAGTAACAAAAAAGGTTTAAAGAAAATTTTAAACTTGCTTAGCTCTTAACTCTCACTATTATCTTAACTTTATGGATACGATTCTATTTATAATCTTACTTTTACTACTTGGAGCAACTCTAGGGGTTTTATATTTGAATTTAAGGCCAAAACCCAAAGAAGAGAGTGAAAACAAAGAAGCTGAGGAAATAGCTAATTTAAAAGCAGAAATCGTCTCTTTAAAGGATACTTTAAATAGCACTATTAATAATTCATTAGGTTCAATGTCTACTTCATTTAATAATCTTTCNACAGGTGTTACTAAAGATATGACAGAAGCCTTAACAAAAGTAGATGAAAAAGTTGGAAATTTTAACCAACAGGTACAGTTATTGAATCAAAGCCAAGAAGGTATAAGTAAAATTTTAGCAGGTGTTAAAAAATATGGAACACTTGCTGAATTTAGTTTGGATGCCTTAATTAAAGATTTATTGCCAGCCTCTCAATTCATGACAAATGTTAAAATGAAGGAGGATACCAGTGAAAACGTTGAATTTGCAATTAAACTTCAAGGTGATGTTATGGTTCCGGTTGACTCACACTTCCCAGTAGAAAAATTTAAAGCAATCACTGATGGCTATGATTCAGATGATAAACGAGCAGTTGCAGATGCAAGAGCTAAATTAGCATCAGCATTCAAAGCTAAAGCTAAAAGTGTAAATGAAAAATACATAGTCCCACCAAAAACCACAGATTTTGCTATCGTTTATGCACCAACTGAAAGTTTGTATAAAGAATTGACCGAATATCAAGACCCAAGCACAAAAGAATTATTAACTCAAGAATTAATGAGGAAACACAAAATTGTAATTTGTGGACCAAACACTTTATCTGCTTACTTACAATCTTTACATATGGGTTTTCAATCCCTCAAAGTTCAAAAGGGAGCAACTGAGATATATACTCATTTAAAAACAATTAGCACAAGGTTTTCAAGACATTTTGACAATATCATAGTGTTAAATAAAAAATTAGAAGAAGCTATGGCTGTTGTTAATAAGTTTGGAATGGATGCAAGATCTATCACGAGAACTTTGGAAAACATAAAAGATCCAGAGCAGTTCGAAAAAGCCCTTAAAACAGATAATGTAGAAAAACTTGAAGACCTTCCTAGACAAGCCAAAAAATAAATTTAATTTAAATATAATTTCTCATATAAGAAATGCATGAAATGGAATAATAAATTTAATTATCCAAAGTCCACAAGATCAATTGAGGATGGTTATAGAAAATACTCTTTGGGAGAAGAAAAACTTCCAAGCGTAACAACAATTTTAAGCGCTACCAAATCTGAGGAAGAAAAAGCTGCTCTAGCGAACTGGAGGGAAAGGGTAGGCTTTAAAGAAGCTAATAGAATTAAAACAGAAGCATCCTCAAGAGGTACATCAATGCACACATATATAGAGGATTACTTAAGAGGACGTATCAATGAAAGTTTTTTTGAAAGCAATGAACAATATAAAAATATGGCTAAAGAAATAATTGAAAAAGGTATAGATAATAAATTAGATGAAATTTATGGAATTGAAGAAACGTTGTATTATCCTGAACAATATGCAGGCACAGCTGACTTAATTGGTGTATATCAGGGAAATGATGTTGTAATCGATTTTAAACAAAGTAATAAACCAAAAAAAACAGATTATATTCAAGATTATTTTTTACAACTTGGAGCATATACTCTAGCTCATGACGTTGTTCATGGAACAAAGATGAAAGCTGGGATAATTTTACTTTGTACAAAAGATATTTTGTTTCAGGAATTTAAAATAGAAGGTGCAGAATTAGAGATGTATCAAAATTTATTCTTAGGCAGGGTCAAAAAATTTTACGAGATGAATAATATTGCTTGACTTTAACAGACCATTTCATAGAACAGATAAAACTAACTAGAAGCTACTTGTTTAGATGCAACGGTTTAGTCCTAAAAAACTTTCCAAAAACCCATCAAAACATAGCTAATTTAAGGTTAAAAATATGAATTTAGCAATCTGGGATATAGAATCATCAAGTGCCAGCACTGATTTCGGTAGCATAATTGAAATTGGTGGAATTTTAGTCGATGAAAACTTTAAAGAGAAAGATCGATTTAATTTAAGATGCAGTCTGCCTGAAGGAGAAATTTTTCAGGCTATGGCCTTAATAGTCAACAAGACATCGATAAAACAGCTTACTCAAACAAACCTAAGCCATTATCAAATGTTGGGGGAAGTTGAAAAAATTTTTAAAAAATGGAGTCCTGCAATATTTTTAGGTTGGAGTAGCCTTAATTTTGATGAAGAGATGATAAGGAAAGAGTTTTTTAAAAATATTAGATATCCTTATATTACTAATTCAGCACCTAATAAAAGACATGATGGTATAAATATTGCAAGAGCTGCTTATGCAGTTGATCCTACAATCCTAGAAACAGAAATTAATGAAAAAAATAATCCTGTATTTAAACTAGCATCTTTAGCTCAAATGCAAGGAATTGATGCAAGTGATGCTCACTCAGCACTTGCTGATGCTGAATTAACTGCAAAAATTTTAAAGATTGTTAAAAATAAACAAGAACATACCTGGGAGTCCTTTTTAAGAACTGCAAATAAATCAGATACAGAAACTATAATGAAAAAGGGAGAAGTGGTAACTCTAAACGAATATTATTATGGTAAATCCAGACTCCATTTAGTTGTACCACTACATCCAAAACATTGTATGCACCCAATTTATCAAGGATGGTATTACTCAATAGATTTGAGAACTGAAATCCAGCCTTTAATAAATAAATCAATAAATGAGTTAAAAGTTGAGATGAAAAAATCTCCAAAATTTTTAAGAACTATACGTGCAAACAAAGCACCTATTATAATTGATGGGAAATACGGAATGAACGTAGAACCTTATAACAAACTTGATATAAACGTAATTAAAAAAAGAGCAGAATTTGTTCAAAATAATGAACAGTTTTCTCAAAATATTTTAACAGCTTTAAGGGAAGTTGCAGAGGAAAAAGAACAATCAAAATCCCAAGAAGATATATATGCAGAAGAAAGTATTTATACAAAATTTACTTCTAACAAAGACACTGCTCTTTTCCCAACTTGGCATGCAGCACCATGGAAAGAAAAATTAAATTTATTAGATAAATTTGATGATGATAGATTGGTTGGATTTGGTAAAAAAATAATATTTCAAGAGGCCCCAGAAGTTTTGCCGGAGACAATGTATAAATCTATAAGGAGAGAGATTGCAAAAAGAATATTAAGTGAAAGAAAAGAGAAATGGTGGACAATACCTACTTTATATAATGAAATTGATACTTTAAGAGAAAAATACACTAATGAAAATGATAACGAAAAATTAGCTCTGTTAGATGAATTTAATACTTATGCAATGTCTATTCAAAAAAAGTACGAGAATGTTTAATGTATAAAATTCAATTTACACATTTTTAACTATTGAATAAATAAAATTAATTTATATAAAACTTATATGGCAACAGTAAAATCTACAGACGAAAGTTTTGATCAACTAGTTAAAGATAATAAGATATTAATTTGTGATTTTTGGGCAGAATGGTGCGGCCCATGCCACATGGTGGCTCCCAGTTTGGAAGAAATTTCAAATGAAATGTCAGACCAATTATCTGTCGCAAAACATAACATTGATGAAGAGCCAAATACGCCTACAAAATATGGTGTTAGAGGAATCCCTACGATGATTTTGATGAAAGATGGAAATCATGTTTCAACTAAGGTCGGAGCGGTTCCAAAAAGTGAAATTGTTTCTTGGATAAAAGAAAATATCTAATTTAAGCTTAAAACTTCTCCAGCAAGATATAGCGAACCTAAGCAGAGTATAATAGTATTTTCATTTTTTGATAAGGATTTTATACTTTCCTCAATGCCATTAGAAAGTTTCAAATTTAATTTTAAATTATCTAACTTTTTTCTAAAATCTTCCTTTGAAATTGCACCATCTTGATTGGGAATATCAATTAAAGTAATTGAATTTACTATATTTTCAAAAGCTTTTATAAATTCTACATGTTCCTTGTCTTTCATCATACCTACGATAAGGTTTACTTCTTCATTTTGATTTTTAATCCATTTAGCGATAGAAAAACTTGCGCTAATGTTATGACCACCATCTATTAACAGTTTATTATTTCCAGCAATATTTTTTAATTTACCAGATTTTATCTCTTCAAGTCTTGCTTTTAATGAAATATTTTTGATACCATTAATAATATGTTTATCTCTAATATTAAAAATTTTTCTTGATGCAGCAATTGAGGTACTAATATTATAAAGTTGATGATCTCCAAGAATACTTGGTTCAGGTAATACCAATTCTCCTAACTGATCTTCATATTGAATGAAACCATTCTCGGACTTTGCAATATTAAAGTCTTTTCCAAAAAAATATTTATTTGATGTATTTTTCTCTAATGAACTTTCTATTTTATCTCTTATTTCGTTATTTACTTGTTTATTAATAAATATGTTGGAGTTTAAAAGCTTAGTTGTTTTTTCATATATTACCCCTTCAATTGATTTATTTTCAAGCCATTGAAAGTGATCATTATGAATGACNCCAATNAGNGTCATTAAATTTTCCTTAAATACATTTGTGCTATCAAATTGATGAAATAATCCTGCTTCTATAATATTAATGTTATCTTTGAAACTTTCAGCATATTTTAAAAATGCACAAGTTAAAATTTCAAATAATGTTGCATTGTCATCTCCTAAAGTTTTTTCAACACTAGTCAGTAATTCTATTAAATCCTCTTCATTTATTTCTTTATCGTCAAAAATGTATCTTTCTGTATAAGATAGTAGGTGGGGTGAAGTGTAAAGATTAGTTTTATATCCACCTTGGTTTAGTATTGACTTAAGGCTATAGCACATACTTGCCTTAGCATTAGTTCCAACAACTGTGATAACGTTTTTTAATTTATCTTGTGGATCACCCAGTTTTTTTAATAGATTAAAAGTTCTTCCTAGAGATAAGTCTAGTTTTTTTTTATGATGCTTCTCTAGTTTGGATATTAGTTTCTGAAGTTTCATTTAAATTTTCTAAATGTATATCAGAATTTTTTCTAAGTAATATCGATAGAAGGTTTCCCACTTCTTTTTGTATATCTTTTCTATGCACTACTCTGTCGACAAAGCCATGTTTCTCAACAAATTCAGCTGTTTGAAAATCAGAACTTAATTCTTCCTTAACCGTTGCTTGAATTACTCTTTTTCCTGCAAATGCTATTAGGCATCCAGGTTCAGCAAGATGAATATCTCCTAACATTGCAAAAGAGGCGGTTATTCCTCCAGCAGTTGGATCAGTAAAACAAACTATATACGGTAAATTGTTATTCTTAAGTTCATTTATGGCAAGTGTTGTTCTAGTCATATTTGCTAAAGCAATTGTTGACTCGAACATTCTCTGTCCTCCACCACAAGGAAAGAACAAGTAAGGTGTTTGGTTGTCTATTGCATGTTGTACTCCATAAATTATTGCTTCTCCTTCTGCGGCTCCAACTGAACCTCCAATAAAATCAAAGTTAATTGCACCTGCAGTTACTTCAATTCCATTTATTTTTCCTTTAGCAATCATAACTGCACAATTTTGATTAGTTTTCTTTCTCGCAATCTTAAGCCTGTCTTTGTAAGATTTTGTATCAACCCAATTTAATGGATCTTCTGTAGGTATAGGTGACTCTAAAATTTGATAAGCGTTTTTACCGAATACTATATCAAACCTTTGTCTACAACTAATTCTATGATGTTTTCCGCAAAGATTACAAACCCATAAATTATTCTCTAAATCTTTCTTTAATATTGGACCTTTGCAACAACTAGTCCAATCTGAATTTTCTATATCCTCTTTCGAAGGTCTTTTTCGCAGCACCTTCTTTATTTTTTCTCCAAAATTTATAGCTTTTGTTAACCAATTCATGATATTTTTTTTCTTAGTTTACTAACCATCTTACTTACATTTATGACAGGATTTTGTCTATTGCTTAAACTTCTAGTAATTTCTTTACAAATTTGACTTCCTACAACAAGTCCATCTGTATTTTTAAAATTTGATATAGTTTTCTCAGTTATCCCAAAACCAATAACACAATTTTTTTTAGGACTTATTTTTTTAATTTTATTGTAATTAGATAATATTTTTTTTGGAGAAACTTTTAGCTTTCCTCCCGTAGTAGACAGCATGCTAATATAGTAAATCATATCATGTGAATCTTTTGTAATACTTTTTAGTCTTTTATTCGATGTCGTAGGAGATAATAATTGGATAAAATCAATTGAATTTTTTTTACATTTCTTTGAAAAAATTTTGTTTTCTGGCCATGGTAAATCAACTACTATTAAACCATTGACACCAGATTTCTTACAGTTTTTTAAAAAATTATTTTCACCGTATTGGAAAATCATATTGTAGTAACCCATAAATATTACTGGTTTTGAATTTTTACTTTTTTTAAAATCACTGACAATTTTAAAAATATCATTCATCTTGATACCATTTTTAATCGATCTATATGCACTAGTTTGAATTTGGCCTCCATCTGCTACTGGAGTGTTATGAGGTACACCAACTTCTAAAATATCAGCATAATTTGAAATTGCTTTTAAAATTTCTAAAGATTGTTTCTTTGAGCTATCACCAGCTACAGTATAAGTAAGTAATGCTGGTCTTTTCTCATTTTTTGCTTTTTTAAATGCAAGACTAATTGGATTTAACATATTTCTTTCCCAATTTTTTTTCTAAAATACCTCTATCTTTATATGCATCTCCGCAACTATTAATAACTACAATTGTATTTTTGCTCAATTTTTTTGCTTCTTTGATGGCAACCGAGAATGCATGGCTCGGTTCGAGAGATGGTCTTAAATTTTCATATTTTGTAACTATTTGATAGGCCTTTAAAGCTTCTTCGTCACTAGCTGCTGTATACCTCGCGCGCTTTGTATCTTTTAAAAAGCAATGAAGCGGTGAAATTCCAGGATAATCAAGTCCAGCAGAAATTGACTCGGTTTCTTCAATCTGACCATCGCTATCCTGATTTACATATTGAGCTGCACCATGAAGTATGCCGATTTTGGAACCATAAGTTAAAGGAGCCGCATGTCTTTTGCTTTTGGCTGGTCCTCCTGCCTCAACTCCAATAAACTCAACTTGTTTCTTATCATAATCCATAAATTCATTCCAAAAACCAAAACTTGAGGAGCCACCTCCTACACAATTATATAGCTTAAGTTTTTTTGGAATTTCACCAAATTCATTAATTAATTGAACTTTAAGTTCTCTAGATATTTGACTAGTGCTCCATCCACATATTCGAACAAAAATTGCTGGACCTACAGTACTACCAACACACATTGCTGTGGTATCACAATTAGCAACCCAATATCTCATACATTCAGAGACAGCATCTACTAGTGTTTGACTTCCTGAGTAGACAGGGATTACATCTGCACCATTTTTTTTCATTGCTTTAACATTTGGTTGCTGTCTTTTTATGTCTTTAGCACCCATAAAAATTTTACATTTCAGACCAAATTTCTTAGCCGCCATACTTAACATTTTTCCTGCGTAGCCAGCACCTGTGTCACCAATAATGACTTTTTTTCCAGACCTTTTAGCTAATAAACAATGTACTGTTGCATTATAAATTTTGTGAGCTCCTCCATTTGCATCTGAAACAACCTTCGACCAAATCTGTGCTCCACCGACATGTTTTGTTAAATTATTTAACTTAATAAACCTTGTAGGTGTTCCAATCCAATTTTTGAAATATTTATCTCTTTCTCTTATAAAGTTTTTGTTAATTTTTAATTTATTAAATTGTATTTCTAGATCTTCTATAGGTTTCTTAAGAGTTTCAGGTACAAAATTTCCTCCAAATTTTCCACCCCAAAAACCAAGTCTATCTCCTTGATCTATAACTGGAATTCCTTTTTTAAGCCTCATTTTTTATTGCAACATTCAATAGCTTATTAATTTTATTTAAATCTTTTTTACCTTCTTCATTTTCTAAAGAACCACTTAGATCAATATAGTAATCTTTTCCTTTAAAGTTAGGAATATCTTCTATTTTTATATTTCCAGCAATCATTTTATTTACTTTATCAGGTATAGAATTTAATAATTCATGATTAAATCCAATTGATTTCTCGTAGCCTTTTCCATCAAAAAGAATTAAATCTGAAACTTGATCATAATCTTTATATTTTTCTACATCCTTTTGATTACTTATTGTTAAAGCAGTAATAATTTTGACATTATATCTGTCCTTAATTATTTTTGTCTTTTCGGGGCTGATATCGTACAGCTGATAGAAGTCAAAATTTAGTTCTTTAATCTCCTCTAATATTTTATTATCTGGATCAACAAGAACAGCTACAAAACTAGTCTCTTTTTTTTTTATATTAACTAATTTTTTTAATTTTTCGTATTCTACATATCTTCTACTTTTTTTGTAATTACTAATGAAGCCTACAAACTTTGGAGGAAATTGATGATTTACAATATATTCTAAAGTCTCAAGATCAGAGACCCCACAAATTTTTATTCCTTTGACCATTATTTTAAATGATTGATTAAGTTTTGTAGATTATTTTTAATATTTCCTTTGGTAATTGGTCTCCCAATTACTAACCAGTCACTTCCATTTTTATAAGCCTGTTTCGGTGTTAAGGTTCTTTTCTGATCATCAACATTAGAATCAAGTCTTATTCCAGGTGTTATTATTTCTTTTTTAAATACTTTCCTGATAATATTTACTTCTTTTGGGCTACATACTATTGCATCTAGTTTTGCTTGATTGGCTAATTTAGCATGTTGAAGTACTATTTTTTTAACTTCTTGGCTGTATCCAATTTCTTTTAGCGATTTATTATCTAAAGAAGTAAGAATTGTTACACCAATTAATTTAGTATTACCTGAAACTTTTTTTGCAGCTTTTAACGCTTCTAATCCTGAACTTATGTGTATTGTTATATAATTTAATTTTAAATCCTTTACTGCTTTAATTGTAGATACGCAAGTGTTTGGTATATCCATTATTTTATAATCACCAAAAGTAATTTTATTTTTAAGTTTTGATATAAATTTTCTTCCATTTTTAGAGTTTAAAAATTCTAATCCGAATTTGTATCCAATCTTTAGTCGAGAACTTTGGGACTTTTTTATTATATCTTTAACTTTGGCTATATTATTTGTATCGCATGCAACAAATATTTTATTCTTTTTCATTAATTCTCTTTTTCCATTCTTGAGAAATTTTAAATAATATAGATTTTTTTTCTGGAATGTTTAACTTTTCATTAGTTTTAGGGTTTCTTGATACTCTAGCTTTTTGAATTCTTGGTTCTATAGAAAAATTCTCTCTTAATTCTACTCTTTCACCTCTTTTAAGGGCCTCAAGCATTTCATAGATCGAAATATCAAATAATTTGATTAAATCTTTTCTTAGAAAATTTGGATAATTTTCTGCTAATTCTTTGATTAAATCTGATTTTACAACTGACAATTTTTATTCAGTTTCCTTTTTATTTTTTTTATCATCTAGCTGTTCCGAAAGTGAAGAAAATGGAAGATTTTTTCCACTTAGTGGACTTGAATGCTCTTTAATAGCTTTTGCATTCATAATTTCCTCAAGTAATTTAATGCTTAACGATACTTTTCTTTTTTCGAAGTTTAATTCTGCAATTGCTGCGTCTATCCTTTCTCCTCCTACAAAACGAGAAGGTCTTGCATCGGTTGCACTCATAGCAATCTGTGATTTTTTTATTAAAATCTCAATTTCACATCCTTCAGGTTTTACAAATAAACCTTTATTATCAGATGAAATTACCTTTACAGTAACTGTATCATTAACTTTTTTGTCCTTAAACCAATCAAATGGGTCCTTTTCTAATTGTTTTAAACCAACTCTAACTTTTTGGTCTGCTTTCTTTATTTCTAAAACTCTCACTTTTAATTTATCACCTTTTTTATATTTTTTTAATTCATCTTCAGGTTTACCTGTAAATGAAAGATCATTTGAGTGCAAAAAACCATCAATATCAAAATCTGCTAACTTTAAATAAAGAGCATATTCATTAAAGTTACTAATTTCTCCTTCAATATCTGAGCCAACTGGATAATCTTTTTCAAGTCTAGAATAAGGGTTTTCTTGAGTTAATCTATGAGAAATAGCTACTCTTCTTTTATCTTTGTCGATTTCAGTAATTACACAATCTATCTGATCACCAACGTTAAAAAACTTTTTTGTTGATATATTTTTTTTAGTCCAACTAATCTCACTGCTATGTAATAATGTACTAAGACCTGGTTCCAATTCACAAAAACAACCATAATCAGTTATTTTTACTACTTTTACTTTATATTGATTTCCTATTTGATAGTTTGATATATGTTCAAAAGGATCAGGAGAAAGCTGCTTAATTGAGCATCCCACCTGCAATTTTTCCATATCAATAGAGATTATTTTAAGATCGTGCTTTTCACCTATATTAAAAATTTCATCAGGATGATTTACTCTACTATAACTTATTTCTTGAAGGTGGCATAGAGTATCTATAGTTCCATCAGGAGTTGTTACTTCAAAAAAACAACCAAATGAAGAATACCCTTTAACAACAGCATCTTTGATAATTTCTCCAACTTTAAATTTTTCTATAATTTTTGCTTTATCTTCTTTTTTGCTTGAAGACACTACCTGTCTTCTTGATACAACGCTATTTCCTCTTACCATATCAACTTTAATAAGCGCAAACTTTTGTTCGACACCAATTAAATGGTCGATATTTTTAATAGGTTTGTCAGAAATTTGAGATCCAGGACAAAACATAAGAGATTTTGTTTCAACATGTTCTACTATTACTCCACCTTTTGTTTTTTGTATGATTTTACCATTTATCAATTCATTATTTTCGTAGCATTTCACTAGTTGGTTCCAACCTTTTATTTTTTGTGCTTTCTGTGCAGATACAATTACGTCACCATTTTTATCCTCAATTTTCTCAAGCAATACTGAAATTGTTGAGCCCTCTTTAACTTCTTCAGTTATACCCATCATCTTAGTTTCATTAACGTCAATTACTGGTTCACTTTTTAAACCTGGAATGAAGAGAAAAATATATTTATTTGTTATCTTTGTAACTTTACCCTCAATTATTTTTCCTTCTTCAATTTTATTTTTTGAAAGTTGACTATTTAATAATTTTTCAAATTCTTGACTAGCAGGCGATGTTAGATCTTTATAAATTTCCATTAATTTTTAAGTTTTTTGTCCATAATAGCTTTTATCTTTTTAAAGCAGGCTTTCTTACTTAATTTAGTCGTATTAATCAAGATAGAATCTTTTGTTTTTTTTAGTGGTCCATATTTTCTTTCCTTATCTAATTTATCCCTTTTTGTAAGGCTTTTAAGCACCTCTTTATAACTAATATCTAAATTTAATTTTTTGTACTCTTCAAATCGTCTTTTTGCTCTAACATTAATACTAGCGCTGATATAAAATTTAAACATAGCATCTTTCATTTGTACAGTAATTATATCTCTTCCATCTAATACAGATCCATTGTATTTCCTAGGAGGATTGTAGGCACATTCTTGTTGAAATTTGTGAACTATGCTCCTAATTTTTTTATCTTTAGCAATTTTAGATGCAGATTGGGCTACTTCATTTGATAGTAAAGTTTTGTCTTTTAAGTTATTTAAATTTAATACCTTAATTTTATTTTTTATTAATCTATAAGAAAATTTAATTTTTTTGTTAATTTTTAATTTTCCAATATATCTATAAATTTTTCCAGTATCCAAATAAAACAAATTATAATGTTTGGATATTAATTTTGCTTGAGTTCCTGCACCTGCAGCCGCAGGTGAGTCAATTGCAACAGTAATTATGTTTTTTCTCCTTTTCAATGTATTTGTGCCCCAATCTTTTTTAAAATTTCAAGAAAATTAGGAAAAGAAGTTTTAATTGAATCTTTGTCATTGATTTTCCATTTCCCACCTAAAGTTAATGCTGTTATGCAAGAAAGAAAAAAAATTCTATGATCCTTTAAAAAATTTTTTATTTCAAAGTTTTTATAAAGTATCAAGTTTGGATTACCATGAATATTAATATTGTCTTTCAATCTATCGACCTTAATACCAATTGATTTCAAAAATTTTACTCCTAAATCTAATCTCTTTGACTCTTTTTTATTCATCTCACCTAAATTTTTAAACTTAGAGATACCCTTTGATTTAGCTGCAACTAAAAAAATAATTAAGAATTCATCTATTGCAGAACTATTTAATTTTGGAGGACAATTTATTGCCTTTAAGTTTTCTTTACTTTTTACATGAATATTTGCAATTTTTTCACCTTTATATGTTTTTTTTCTTTTGAGTTTAATATTCGCACCCATTTTATTCAAAATGTTTATTATTCCAATCCTGCTCTTGTTTACATTAACATTTTTAATTACAATTTCTGATTTTTTTGAGAGAAGTGTTAAAACAATAAAAAAAGATGCAGAACTGATATCACCAGGAACTTTATAGTCAAATCCTTTAAATTGACTGAGACCCTGTATTTCAATTAATTCATTACTTCCCTTTTTTTTAATCTTTAAAGGGTACTTTAAAGATTTTAACATCAATTCTGTGTGATTTCTTGAAGCTCTTGTATTGAATACAGATACTCCTGGTGTATTTAAAGCCGCCAAAATCATACAAGATTTTACTTGGGCACTACCAATATTTTCATCATATGTGATTGGCCTTAGAAATTCTGAACCTAATATTTCAATTGGAAGAAGATTTTTTTTACTTTTAATATTCACACCAAATTTTCTGAGAGGATTGATTACCCTCGAAAAATCTCTTTTTGATAAACTTTTATCTCCAATTAATTTTACTCTTTTTTTACTTTTTACTAATAATCCTAGAATTAATCTTGCTAATGTGCCAGAATTTCCCGCATTGACTGTAATTTTTTTTTGAGTATCAAAACCATTTAAACCAAACCCTTCAATTATATATGTGTTTCCACTTTTTCTGTAATGAATTCCAAGTTTTTTTATTGCTTTGAGGGCATTTAAAACATCTTCGGACTCTAATAGATTAGAAATTTTGGAAATTCCAACAGCTTGTGAAGCAAGAAGTATAGATCTTATAGAAATACTTTTATCTGAACTTACAACAATTTTCTTATTAAATTTACTAATTTGTTTTTCAATTAAAATATGATTTGGCATTAATGAATTAACTTATTTTAAATTCATCACCAAAGTATGCTGATTTTGCACTTGAATCATTTATAATTTCGCTAGGGCTACCTGAAGCTATAATTTTGCCATTAGATAAAACGATCGCTCTATCCACACAACTTAGCAGATCTCTTGCTTGATGATCACAAACTATAACAGTAATTTTTTCCAATGACTGTAAATTTACTATAATTTCTTGTAACATTTTTATTGTTAAAATATCTAAAGCTGCGAATGGTTCATCTAACAGAAGAATGCTTGGATCATTTATTAGGGCCATAGAAATTACTAGTTTCTTTTTTTGCCCACCAGATAGGTGTTTTGCTTTAATTTTTAATAAAGGATCAAATTCAAACTGGGATATAATTTTTTCAATTTTACTTTTTCTTAATTCCTTTTGTTTAATATGAATTTCGCCAACAAGTTCCAAATTCTCAATTAAATTTAAATCCTGTATAAAACCTCCATATTGTGGCACATATCCAATTCTAAACTTTGTTGCTCTCTCATATATAGGAAGATTTGTACAATCTTTACCATTAATCAAAACCTTTCCAAAATTAGGATCTTTCAAACCAGTAATAATATGGAAAATAGTAGATTTTCCAACACCATTAGGACCAAGCATTCCTAAAATTTCTTGCTCATTAATTTTCAAACTTAAATTGTTCAGAATTTGCCTTTTATTATAAAACATTGAAATTTTATCCAATTGTAGAATAGTTTTCTGATCCTTGAAATTTTTAATTCTAAATTTTTTAATTAACGCCATTAATTTGTAACAACTTCAATTTTTTCAATTGCACTTTCTGGATTTATATTTATGTTTTTTGTCTTTAAATCGAATTCCACAATACCTGCTTTAATCTTCGATTTTGGGTCTGTTATTAATACATCATTATAAGCTACAGCTTTATTTGTTTCCATATCTATATCAAAGTTTATACAAGTAATTTCTTTATCTTGATAATTTATTATTACATTTTTATAAAATTTTGAATTTAAATTTACAGAATTATATTGAGCAAAATCCGATACTATATAGATTGTCTCTCTTTTTTCTGAAGTTATTTTACCCCTTACATTAATCAAGTCTAAAATATCAGAATCGTTGATATTTGAACTTCCTGAATTTGCCAAGAGATGAAAACTATTACCTTTTTGATCCACAGAAGTATATTCTATGTCTTTGACAAGCTCTTTAACTTTTTTATTTTCAATCTTATTTCTCATCTCAGATTTTTTTACACTAACATCTTTAATTTGATCGTTATCAACTTTTAAAATATTGGTTTTTTTTGAATTTTCTATTTTACCATTGAAAGTATTTGTATCCGAAGACGATTTTTCATTGTTCATTTTATCTTTCTTAACTATTGCATTTAGCTCACTGTTCTTTATTTCTAATTCTAATACTTTTTTTTCAAGTATTTTTAATTGTTCTTGATTGTAAACTTCTGAAGAATTTATTTCTTCAACTATATTTTTATTTGACTGGAAATACTTTAAATAAACTCCAATTATGATAGATATCATTAAAGTTAAGATTATAATTTGAAAAAAAGTCTTAATCGACATCTAAGTTATATTAGCATTTAAAATATTATGTATATGAATAAATCCAATTGTTTTATTTTTTTTATTATTTTGATGCACACATAAACTTGTAATTTTCTTACTGTTCATAATTGAAAGAGCCTGTGCAGCAAGCATATTTTTATCAACGCTAATTGGTTTCTTTTTCATAACTTTTTTAAGTCTCAAGTCTTTAAAGTTAAGTTTTGTGTTATTAATTCTTTTTAAATCACCATCAGTTAAGATACCAGTGGTGTAATTACGATTATTTCTAATAACTAGAGTACCAAGATTTTTTTTGGTTATACTTATTAATGCATCCTTCATACTGACATTTTCATTTATGAAAGGAATTTTTTTTCCCAATAGCATTAAATCCTCAACTGTCTTTAGTTTTATTGATAAAGAGCCACTTGGGTGAAATTTTTTAAAATCTAATTTTCCAAATTTTTTGTAAACCATGCATGTAATTGCTATGGCATCCCCTAGAGCAACTTGTACTGTAGTAGATGATGTAGGCACAATATTGCCGGGCCCAGCTTCTTTAACAGATGGTAATAAAAATTTTAAATCAGCATTTCTATACAACAGAGAGTCTTTTTTAGAAGTTACGCCAATCAGTTTTATATTTTTGTTTCTAGATGTATACTGAATAATATTTTTTAATTCCTCGCTTTGTCCACTTAAACTTATAAGTATTAATATGTCATTTGATGTAATTTGACCCATATCTCCATGACTAGCGTTTGAGGCATCTAAAAAAAAAGAGGGTGTTCCAGTTGAAGATAGTGTTGCAGACCATTTTTTTCCTATTATCCCACTTTTACCAACACCAGAAATTATAATTTTACCATTTTTACAATTTATTATTGTCTTAATTATTTGTTCAAATGATTTTCCAATATTTGCCTCAAGTTTTTTAAGTGAAGTAGTCTCTACTTTAACAACTTCTTTGGCAATTTTTATTATATTCTTTTTCATCTTAGTGAGACCAGATATCTTCTTTAAAAGAAGCAAAATCTAGTTCAACTCTAGTATTTATAAATTTAATTGTATTATTATAGAGTCCTAATCTTTTCTCTCTCTCTAATATTTTTTTTAAGGAGTCATATATTTTATGTAGATAAACTACATCCTGTGCACAATATTTAATTTGTTTTTCTGACAGTTCTCCACCAAAATCAGATGTTTGTAATTGTTTGCTAACATCTATTCCAATAAACTCTTTAATTAAATCTTTCAATCCATGCTTATCGGAATAACTCCTGGCAATTTTACTCATTATTTTTGTGCAATTAACATTTTTAATATCTACTTCTAAATATTTTTTTATAAACAAAAGATCAGCTCTAGCAAAATGAAATAATTTACTAATATTTTCATTTACCAGTACATTTTTAAGATTTGGCGCGTTATAGTTATCTTTATTAAATTGAATAATATGTGCATCATTTTTTCCTGCAGAAATTTGAAGTAAACATAGTCTATCCCTCTGGATATTTAGACCTGTGAACTCACAGTCTATTGCTATCTTGTCACTGAAAGTTATTTCATCTGGTAAATCTTCTTTATGTAATTTAATATCTAAATTCATTAGTAGATATATATATATATGAAAAATCAGGATTCAATTTTAATATTTGGTTCATCTGGTCAAATAGGAAAATCTCTTATAAGAAAATTTACAAAAAATAACTATAGAGTTACTGCAGTTACAAGAAGTATTCATCAAAAAGGTTATCAAATTAAGACACAATCAAATTATGGGTATTTAGAGCTAGAGGAGATTAAATCCTTTACAGAGGAAAATATATCTAGATTAATGAGAAACAATACTGTGTGTATAAATTTGATTGGCATATTGTATGAAAAAAAAAAAAATCATTTTAATACGATACATTCAGATCTTCCATCTTTGCTATCAAAAGTTGCGCAAAAAAACTCTTTTGACCAATTTATTCATTTATCAGCTTTGGGCATCGAGTCCGCAATTGATAGTAATTATGCTATGAGTAAATTAAGTGGAGAACAAAAAGTAAGACAAAATTTTTCGTCTTCAGTCATTTTAAAACCTTCTATAGTTTATTCTGTAGATGATAATTTTACTACTAATTTTATGAAATTGTTAAGCATACTTCCTATAATGCCTTTATATTATTCTGGGAAAACTAAATTCACACCAATTCATGTTTCAGATCTAACAGATATTATTTTTGAAGTAGTTCAAAAAAAAATTACAGGCACAACTATAGAATGCGTCGGTCCAGAAGTCATAACTTTTAAAGAAATAATTTTAAAAATTCTTAAATCAATTAATAAGAAAAGGTTATTATTACCATTGCCATTATCTTTGGCAAAACTTAATGCTAAAATATTTCAACTAATGCCCAAGCCATTATTAACAATGGACCAGCTTAGATTATTAAAATATGATAATGTTGTGTCTAAAAAATACAAAACAAATTTTGATTATAAAATAGAGGCAAATAAAAAATTTGATGACGAAATAAATCGTTATAGCTTTAACTGGACTAGTGGAGGACAATTCTCAAAAAAAAGAATTAGTAAAACAAATTAATGTTAACAAATATAATATATTTTGCAGTCTTTATAATACTTATGTTTGTTTTGTCCATTGCCGTTAAAGCAATAACCAGAGGAGTAGAGGCAAAACAACTAATTAATGAGGAAAAAAAATCTGATTTAGATTTTGAAAACACCAAACAAGATTTAGAAGTTGTAAATCAAATCAAAGAATTAAAACATTTACATGAAAAAGGAATTCTAGATGATAATGAATTTAAAAAAGCTAAAGAAAAAATTCTTAAATAGATCAAGCTGATTTTACTTTTTTTTCTATAAATTTTGGAACTTCGTCTTCCTTATCTACCACATCATCTTTTTTGCCTTTTGGTTGGAAAACAATCATTAAATGTAAAGGGCAGTAAGAAAATTTCTCAATAGTCTTTCGTCCACAAAATGAGGAGTCTATTTCATCTGGATGGCCCTCCATGTACTTACATGTGTTTTCATTTAATTCTTCTAGACTAAGATTTTTTGCTGGCTCAAAGTTTTTATCTAAAAGTAAAGACCTAAATCTTTGTTTTCTACCACTTTTTTTTAAATTAATATTGCTGTCTGATGATTTTTCAAGGTTATTATGATTAATAGATGATCGGGTTTTGATTTTTGCTGATAAATTTAATCTATGTGCTTTACCAATAACAGCGTTTCTACTAACACCCCCAATTATTTCAGCAATTTGACTTGCTGTTTGACCTTTCCCCCAAAGTTCCTTGAGTTTATTAACCTTTTCTTCTGTCCAGCTCATAATACTATATTTAGTATAATTAAATTTATTTACAACACTATCTTGAAACCATAATTAATACTCTAGCACAAGCCTTTTTTGATGTTTTTTAACAAATATTAAAAAAAAAGTTTATTAATAATTACTTATGGTTGAATTACAGAAAAAATATCAAATTGGTGCTAGAAGATTTGGAATTATTAATTGGGTGGGAGCTTATTCCTTATTTAAAAAAGAAGTGCTAAGATTTTTAACTGTTTCAGGGCAAACTCTATTTGGACCAATACTAACTAGTGTTTTATTTTTAACAGTCATCTCTTTAGCAATAGGAGATCAAAGAGCTGATGTATTAGGAGTTCCATATATTAAATTTTTAGCTAGTGGTTTAATAATGATGCAAGTAATTCAACAAAGTTTTGCTCATTCGAGCTCATCTCTAATGATGGGAAAGATGATGGGCACAATNACCGATGTAGTACATAGCCCTTTATCATCATCAGAGGTCGTATTTGCTATAACTTTTGCTTCTGCAGCTAGAGGTCTCTTAATTGCATCTGCCTCGACTTTAATATTTATATTTTTTATAGATTTATCAATACAAAATTTTGTTTTGTGGTTTACGTATTTGTTCTTAGGTGGATTAGTTATGGGATCACTTGGGATTATAGTTGGTTTATATGCAGACAAATTCGATCAAATGAGTACTGTTACGAATTTTATAATTGTGCCTTTAAGTTTTTTAAGTGGTACTTTTTATAGTATTGATAAATTACCTGATTTTTTAAAAATTCTAAGCAATTATAATCCTTTTTTTCACATGATAGATGGATTCAGATATTCATTTATTGGTCAATTAGATGGTTCGGTTACATTTGGCATTGCATTGCTTACATTTTTAAGTTTGGTTATAACTTATTTTGCATACTTTCTAGTACACAAAGGTTATAAAATTAAATCATAGTATACATATGAGTTCTCTAGCTAAAAACTATAAAAGAAGAAACCTATCTTTCAGTAAGGGGAAAGGTTCTTTTTTATATTCAAAGAGAGGAGTTAAATTTTTAGATTTTGTTCAAGGAATTGCAGTTAATTCTTTAGGTCATGCAAACCCAAATTTAATAAAAGCAATTAATAAACAATCAAAAAAACTTTGGCATGTTTCTAATTCTTTCATAATTCCTGAGGGTGAAGAATTAGCCAAAAAATTAACAAATAGAACTTTTGCAGATGCTGTAATTTTTCAAAATAGTGGGGCAGAAGCTACAGAGGCCGCCATAAAAGTTGCAAGAAGATATTTTTATTCTATAGGTAAACCAAAAAAAAATAGAATTTTATGTATTAAAAATTCTTTTCATGGAAGAACTATTGCGGCAATAAACGCAAGTGGATCTAAAAAAATGACAGAGGGATTTGGACCAAAAGTGGATGGATTTGACCATTTTAAGTTTGGGAACCACAAAGAATTAAAAAGGAAGATTACAAGTAAAACTGCAGCTATAATGATTGAACCAATAATGGGTGAGGGAGGTATTAAAGTAATACCTGCTTGGTGCCTTAAAGAACTTAGAAAGATTTGTAATAAAAAAAAAATTCTTCTTATTTTAGACGAAGTTCAGTGTGGAATTGGGAGATCAGGTAAGTTTTTTTCATATGAATATGCAAATATAAAGCCAGATATAGTTCCAATTGCAAAAGGAATTGGAGGTGGTTTTCCAATAGGTGCAGTTCTAATGACAAAAAAAGTTTCTAAAGCTATGGTTCCAGGCACACATGGATCTACATTTGGCGGTAACCCTTTGGCAATGTCTGTTGGTAATGCGGTAATGGATGAAATTTTTAAAAGAGGCTTTCTTTCAAAAGTTAAAAGTAATTCAAAATATTTTATTTCAGAATTAAATAAAATTAAAAATAAATTTCCAAACATTATTAAAGAAATAAGAGGAACAGGATTAATTCTGGGAATACAATTACGTCATGACCAGACAAAATTCATACAAAGTTTAATAAAAAATAAATTACTAACAATTAGAGCAGCTGAAAATGTTATAAGAATTTTGCCACCATTAAATGTCAATAAAAATGAAATAAATATGGCTTTAAAAATTATTAATAAAGTTTGTGAAGGATATAAAAAATAATGAAAAACTTTCTTCATATTAGAGATATTACCTTAAAAGATTTAAAAAAAATTATTTCTGATGCAAAAAATAGAAAATCAAAAAGAAAAAAATTAAATACCCTTGATCCAGACAAAGACTCACCTTTAAAGGGTAAAATTCTTTTACAGATGTTTGAAAAATCTAGCCTAAGAACAAGATTAAGTTTTTACTTAGCTATAAAACAATTGGGTGGAGGATCTTTGACATTAAGACCTGAGGAATTGCATTTAAAAGCTGGTGGAGAAAGTATAGCAGATACATCTAAAATTTTGTCAACTTACGGTAACGCTTTTATGTTAAGAACAGACTCGGACAAAAAATTAGATGAATTTAAAAAATATTCAAATATACCGATAATAAATGGATTAAGTCCATCCTCACATCCTACTCAAGTTTTGTCAGATATTTTTACTATTCAAGAAATTAAAAAGAAAAGTATCTCAAAATTAAAACTATGTTGGATAGGAGATGCCAATAACAATATGATGAATAGCTTAATAGAAGCTTGCATAAAATTCTCTGTTTCCCTAAATATTGCCTGTCCTAAAAACTACCATCCAAATAAAGCGCTTATTTCTTTAATTAAAAAACAAAAAGGAAAAATTAAAATTTTTAATAAAAAAGAAAAAGCTGTTAAAAATTCCGATGTTGTAATGACAGATAAAATCATTTCATTAAATGATAAAGTAAATAAGAAAAAGAAACTTAAATCATTTAAAAATTTTAAAGTGGACACAAAAACTATGAANTTAGCCAAGAAAGATGCAATATTTCTACATTGTCTTCCAAGAGGGAATGAAGTTACAGAAGAAGTGTTTCTTGGTAAACAATCTAGAGTATGGCAACAAGCTCTTAACAGAGTTTATGTTCAAAAGAGTATTTTACTCTATTGTTTTGGTAAATTAAGGTAGTTGTAAAGGACTATCAGCATTAGCATTCATATATAGAATTACTGAAGCTCTATCTTTTTCTTTTTTTAATCCTGCGAAAGCCATCTTTGTACCTTTTATATATGAAGCAGGTTTTATTAAAAAACTGTTCATCTCTTGGAAAGTCCAATCCTTTCCAAATGCTATCAAGGCTTTCGAATATTTGTAATCCTCCAGAGCACCCATATTTCTACCTAGTACATTATAAAGTGCTGGGCCAATATTGTTTCTTCCACCTTTTTTAATAGAATGACATGCACTACATTTCTTAAAGACCTTCTTTCCATGATCAACACTTCCCATGGCTAATAGAGCAGATATATCAACTGCTTCAACTGCTGCGGAAGCTTTCGAGCTATCTGTTTCAGCAAATTCAACTTTATAAGCGGATTGACTTGGCTTCTCTACATAATAGATAATGTCTGAAATTTTAGTTATTCCAAATATAACAACAAAAATTACTACTACAGCTGCTATAATTTTATTAATTTCAAATGAGTCCATGATTTTTAATTATTATCCTCGTATAACATGTTAAACAAAAAAAAAACTAAATTTAAATTTAATTATTGCGTCTGAAAGACGCATAATACTTAGTTTATGAGCAATACAGTAATTTTAATCCCTTCAAGATTGGCTGCAACAAGGTTACCAAATAAACCTTTGTTAAAAATCAATAATATATCAATTATCAATCATGTTTACAAAATTGCAAAATCATCTCTTATTGGAGAAAGTTATGTTGCAACAGGTGATAAAGAAATATTTGAAGAGGTCACTAAGCTTGGAGGAAAATGTATTTTAACCAAAAAAGAGCATAAAACTGGAACAGACAGAATTTTTGAGGCTTATCAAGAGTTAAGGGATGACAATATTAAATATGTAATAAATCTTCAAGGAGATGAACCCATGCTTGATATCGAAGATGTGAATAATCTCTTAAAAAAAACTATTGAAAAAAAATCTAATATTTCAACATTAGCTTGTCAAATTGAAGACGAAAAATTTTTCTTAAATAAAAATATTGTAAAAGTAACTACAAAAGAGGAACTTCATCAAAACAATCTATCAACAGCATCATCATTCACGAGAGAAATTGAAAATACTCAAAAAAACATTTACCACCATATTGGAATTTATATTTATCATGTATTATATTTAGAAAAGTTTGTGCAATTACAGCAAACTCAGAATGAAAAATCACAAAACCTAGAGCAATTGAGACTAATGGATAACAATATTGAAATAGACGTAGGATTAGCAAAAACTAAACCAATTGGTGTAGATACAGATGAAGATTATCTAGAAATAAAAAAAATTATGGAATATAAAAATTAAATTATGAAAATTGCGTATCAAGGTGTTGCAGGAAGTTACAGCGAAAGTTGTGCTAAAAAAATGTATCCAAAGAGTGAAACAATACCCTGCAAAACATTTGATGAATGTTTTGAAAGGTCTAGTGAAGATAATTCAATAAAATCTTTAATTCCAGAGTCAAATAAAACAACTGGAAATATAGGTGTCGAGTATTTAATCTTTAAATACAGATTAAATATTTATGCAGAACATTTTTTTCCAATTAATCATAATTTATTAGGATTAAAAGATTCAAAAATAGAAGACATAAAAGATGTTTACTCACACGTACAAGCATTAAGCCAATCTTCAAGTTTTATTAAGAAAAAAAAATTCATAGAAAATGTTAGAGCAGATACAGCTGGTTCAGCAAAATTTGTTTCAGAAACTAAAGATAAATCTAAAGCTGCTATAGCTTCTAGTCTTAGTGCAGAAATATATGGTCTTAAAATTCTACAAGAAAATGTACAAGATGATAAAGATAACGTAACTAGATTTTTATTACTTGGTAAAGATATTTTTCAGCCAGATTTTTCTGATGATGGTCACATAACATCAATATTATTTAAGTTAAAAAGTAAACCCGCTGCTCTTTATTCTGCACTGTCGGGATTTGCAATAAATGGAGTTAATATGAGTAAACTACAAAGTTTTCCTGAAAAGAACTCATTTTCCTCATATTTTTTTCTATGTGATATTGATGGACATATAGAATCTCCTAAAATTAAAAACTCACTTGAGGAATTGGGTCTGCATTGCCAAGATATGCACGTTCTAGGTGTTTATAAATCTGATAAATTTAGACAAAAATAAATTTATAACTTTCTTGTAGAATAGAAATTTTTATTGATATAATAAAGTTGGAGGCCAATCAGGTGGTGTTACCACAAATCCCCCAGGATCGAAAGATAGCAAGGGTAGTGAGTATTTTCCAGGTTGGTTGGTCTCCTTAAAAATGACAGAAAATTCAAAAGTACTAGCATTAAAATATAGACCTCAAGTATTTGAGGATTTAATTGGCCAAGAGATTATTGCTGAAACAATTAAAAATTCAATAATTTCAGACAAGTCACCTAATGCATTCTTGTTTACAGGTATTAGGGGAGTAGGAAAAACAACGTTCGCAAGAATAGTTGCAAAGGCATTAAATTGTGAAAATGGTGTTGAAAATCTTTGCAAAAAGGATTTTTGTGAACATTGTAATTCAATTGTTAACTCAAATCATATTGACGTTTTAGAGATGGATGCTGCAAGCAAAACTGGTGTTGACGATGTAAGGGAGCTTATTGAGTTTTCAAGATATGGACCCACAACCGCTAAATATAAAATATTTATTATTGATGAAGTTCATATGTTAAGCAAGCAAGCATTTAATGCACTTTTAAAAACTTTAGAGGAACCACCAAAATATTTAAAATTTATTTTTGCAACAACCGAAATCAAAAAGATACCTGTAACAGTAATATCAAGATGTCAACGTTTTGATCTCTCTAGAGTGAAATCTGATGAGCTTTTTAATTATATAAAAATGATTAAAGATAAGGAAGGCGGTAAAGTTTCTGATGAAGCTTTAAAATTAATTGTAAAAATTTCAGAAGGATCTGTTAGAGATGCATTATCTTTGTTAGATCGTGGACTTGTGGCTAATCAAAATGATGAGGAATTAAATCTAGACAAAGCACAAAGTATTTATGGATATTTTGATAAAAGTTCTCTGATAGAATTAATTAAAAATCTGTTTAGTGGTGATGAAAAAAAAGTATTTGAGTTGTATAGAAAAATTTATGATTCTGGTGTAGATCCCAAAATTTTTTTGAATGATTTTCTTGAGGTTTTATATTATCTAAAAAATATAAATTTTATAAAATTAGACGGAAATAATTTTTCTTTAAATGATCAAGATTTTAATAAACTTTCCATAATATCTGAAAATTTACATTCAAAGGACATAATCCTTTTTTGGCAGTTTACACTTGATACAATTGAGGAAATTAACATTGTTTCAAATCCAAATTTATCGGTCGAAATGTTCCTTTTCAGATTAATGAGAATAAAAGGTTTTAAGGAGAAGGATGCTGAGGAAACCTTTATTGAAAAAAAACCAGATCCTTTAATAAAAGAACCTGAAAAAAAAATTTCAAGTAAAACAATAGATCAAATTAAAAATGTTTCACAACAAGAAAAAATTGAACCGAATTTAAATAAAGATGAAGTAATTAATGAACTTAAAATTGGTTCATTTGAAAGTTTGATCAATTTATGTACGGAGAGAAAAGAAGCTAAGCTTAAATATGAGCTTGAAACTAATACAAATTTAGTTTCATTCTCTGAGGGTTTAATAGAAATATCTTTTAATGAAAACTTAGACAAAGATTTTATTAAAAATCTATCTAACAAACTATACGAATGGACATCTAAGAGATGGATTATCTCATTATCAAAAAACCAAGGACAAATTTCAAAAAAAGAAAAAAATAAAATTGATGAAAAAAAAATATTTGATGATGTTAAAAAGTCTGAAGCATATAANAAAGTGATCNAAGCATTTCCTGATGCAGAATTAATAAATGTTGAGTTGAAAGAGGATTAGAATGACAGATTTTTCAAAATTAATGGAAAAAGCTAAAGAAATTGAGAGCAAAATGAAAGAAAGCCAAGAAAATATTAAAAAGATTGAGGTTGAAGGTGTCTCGGGAGCTAATGATGTAAAGGTTACGTTAAATGGAGAGGGCACTATGATTTCAATTAAACTTAGTGAAAATGTCTTAAAAGAAGAAAAAGTAATACTAGAAGATCTTATTACTGCTGCTCATAATAACGCAAAATCACAACTTAAATCAAAAACAGCAGAGGAAATTTCTAAGGCTTCAGGAAATTTTGGAATACCTGGATTTAAGTGGCCTTTATAATTTAAATGCAAAATATTCCTGAAATAGAAAATTTAATTAAACTAATATCTAAATTACCAGGGCTAGGACCTAAATCTGCAAAAAGAATGATTTTGAAAATGATTAATAATCGTCAAGAATTATTAAAACCATTAGCTCAAAACTTAAGTGAAGTATTTAAAAATGTAATTAGATGTAAAATATGTGGAACTTTAAAATCAAATAATAGTCCATGTGATAATTGTGAAGATAAGAGTAAAAAATATAATAAAATTTGTGTTGTAGAAAATATTTCAGATCAATGGGCAATAGAAAGTTCATCTATTTTTCAAGGTTACTTTCATATTCTTGGAGGAACACTTTCAAATAATAATAGTCAAAACAAGGAAGACCTGCTNATCAATTCCCTAGTAGAAAGAATAAGTAGGGATAATATAGATGAGGTAATTTTGGCAACAAGTGCTACTGTCGAGGGCCAAACTACTGCATTTTATATTCAGGATACTTTAAAAAAAACAAACATTAAGATTTCAAAACTAGCTCAAGGTTTACCAGTAGGTGGGGAAATCGAAAATTTNGACGACGGTACTCTNATATCTGCNTTTAAAAACAGAAAAAAACTNGAGNCTTAATTANCNTTTTTTNATTAATCTGTTTAANTGNAAGAGAGGTTCTGTATAGCCAGAAGGNTGTGACTTTCCATGAAANATTAATTCACATGCTGCTTTAAANGCAATAGATTTATCATACTCTGGNGACATNCTTTCGTAGNTAGAGTCATCTTNATTCTGTTTATCNACAACTTTTGCCATTTTTTTTAAAATTTCAAGAACCTGTCTATTCGAACATAAGCCATGATGAAGCCAATTGGCAATATGTTGAGATGAAATTCTTAAGGTTGCTCTATCTTCCATTAATCCAATATCATTTATATCTGGAACTTTGGAACAACCTATACCTTGATCAATCCATCTGACTACATAACCCAAAATAGTTTGAGCAGAATTTGAAATTTCAGTATTAATTTCATCAACAGACCAATTAGGNCGNTTTGCTATNGGGATATTAAGAAGATCAGATAACTTCGAGGGCTCTCTTTTTAATATTTCTTTTTGTTTCTCGAAAACATTTACTTCATGATAATGCATAACATGTAATGCAGCTGCAGTTGGAGAAGGGACCCAGGCACAATTTGCGCCAGCATTTACATGTCCAATTTTTTGCTCCATCATTTCATTCATTTTATCAGGCATGGC
>FUFK010041716.1_pt1 | contig 30277 bp, 39 predicted proteins | sample 1021851 | NCBI WGS metagenome assembly FUFK01 (sample SAMEA51879418, study PRJEB19060) | metagenome | reverse complement strand
ATATCTGATGCTTTTGTTATATCACGTAGCTGTTGTCTATATGTTCTCCATGCACTAGCATCACCACTCGCATCTTCAATCTTATGTATTTGCCAATCAGCTTCAGCTAGTAATGGCTCTCTAGTTTTTCTCAATAAATCTTTTTGTATATTGTCTAACTCTGTTTGGTATTCAGCATCCTGTTCAGCTTTTGTTTTACCACCCTCTATATCAGAAAATCTATCTTTCTCAATCCATTTTTGCACCCAATTATTATTTGAATCCTGTTCAACACCATCTCTCACTACTATCTTTGTAGATGCTGATGGAGTTGGTCTAGGTGTAGCTAATATACCTGTATATCCTAAATCCGATAACACTTCTATAGGTAACACTCCTCTAGGAAAAGAAGTATTTGGATTGTCTGCTTTAATTTCACTTTCAGTTTTAATTGTTCCATTTGTATGTCTATATTCACTCATTATATTTATCTCCTATGTTGCTATTGCGTAAAACAAGTATGATCCTGTAGCAAAAGTACTAGACATTTGAAAGCCACTATTAAGAGGATCAATAAAATCTGTGTTTGTAACTTGCATTGCATCATCATTTAAAACTGCATAAGAATCATTACCAGAAACAATACCTCTCTCGCTATCCCAAACATACCAATCACCTGTAGAATCTATCCTTTTTACTAGAACAAATATAGAACCAGAACTAAATCCACAATCTACATTTGTACTTGATCCATTTGTATGACTAAATGTTCCTATTTTGCTTATACCTGCAACTGATCCAAATAAGAAAGCCATATGTGATTCACCACTATGATTTACATCATCATTAGTTCCAACACTAAAAACTGTAGATGTAGGAGAGGTATCATTCCAATAGGTACTATCGTCAACAGTAGCATCATTAGTATTCAATCGTAAATAATCGGTGGCATCTCCATAATAAATTGCCCAGTCTTCTAATGAATCTCTATTTTTTATCCACATCAGTTCTGGTGGCCTACCTAAATTATGTTTAATTGTTGTGTTACTTCCTGTTCCATCATATTTAACTACATCACAAAAACCTTTTGCTCGTTTCCAAAAATAATTTGTAGGGTTATTAGTGCTAAACACACCAGAACCATTGCTTCCTGCTTCATATCCTGCCATTCTATCACCATTAAAGAAAAATCCTGTATCAGTACTTTCTTTTTGGTACTGTTGATGCAGGTAAACCAGTAAAATCTGTTGTTAGTAGTCTATTAAAACTTATTAATCTATTAGCTAAATTCCATGAATTAGTATTATTTGATGGCTCTTATTTAATATAATATCAATAGGAAAAGCAGGTTTTGTAGTTGATACAACACTAAAGCCTACACCATTACCATTTGTTACGTAGTCTGCATCAAAGACACTAGCTCTACTTGTAGGTAAATCAGCCATCCCTCTTAATCTAATTGCTGTATATATATACGTTCTATTAGCAGTCCATCCATTTGCAGAAAAACCTGTTGCATTTACCTTTTGATAATAATTATTAGTATCCCCACCTGTATCATTAATCCAAAAATTTTGATTTGGATCAAAGTTATTTAAACCCTGTCTAATATTATCTGTAATAAACCAACCTCCATCTGTATTAGCAAGACTTGTATTATCTATAGCTTTAGCTATTAAAAATTGTGGCTCAAATCCTAAATCTACTTGACTACTAATACCAGATGAGTTTGTTGTAAATGATCCACTTTTTATAATAGAATTATCTGTATCATCATGTGCAAATAAATAAGCAACGTATGTGCCATTATTAGCATTAACATCAGCAGAACTTCCTACAGTAAAATGTGTAGTAGTTGGTGCAGTATTATTAAATACAGATGAAGCAGCTTGATAAGCTGTAGTATGATTAAGCCTTACATAACCTAAATGTGAATTAGTAGAATTTTGTCTTCTATGAAATACAATCCAATCACTTGCTACATCTCTTCTTTTTATCCAAATCATTCCTACTTCACAATCTAAATTATGTGCTATTGCTTGATTTGTTCCATTGCCTGTATAAGTTACAATGTCAAAAAACTTAGGTTTTTCTTTAAATGAATAAGCTACGTTCTCTCTACCACTTANATTATAATTATAATTACCTGCATCAGTTCCTATAGTAAATCCATTAGTGTTAAATGATTGCATATACATTGTGGAAGTACCCTGATTTTCAGCTTCACTACTAGGTCCTTGAAGGCCGGGACATTGTAATAATCTATTAGTACCTGATGTGCTTGTTCCTCTTGCAGTATCCATAAAAATAAAATTACCACTAACATTACGACATTTCATTAAAACTAATCCACCATCAGTTGAAAAATCTACACCATTAGTAATTTGATTACTTNNTGAANTTCCANTATATAGATCAATACTAAAATTTTCATCTACACTAGCAGCTTGTGGATTGCCACTTCCACCAAAGCTTCCACTTGATCCCATTTGTCCTTTTCTATAAAATCCTGTCATATTAATTCCTTATGATACATTTAGTCCTGCAGTAAATCCATATATATTTGTTCCCCCATCTACAGAAAAGAAAGTAAAAACATCTATACTATTTGCTGTACCTGTTAAAGTAGGTGCAGTACCACCTGCCCACTTAATTGAAGAAGGCCACGTAATAGCATGATTACCACTTGAATTTTGTTTTACTTTCATTGTAAATCCAAAAACATTATCTAAATTAAGACCTAAATGTTCAGCAGGAAAGTTTGTAAATGCAAGAGTTGCTGTTCCTGTTAAAGTAACTTCAAAAACATTATAGTTTGCCATGTCAACATTAGTTGATCCACTTGCGTTTAAAGCCGAAACACCCTCTCTATATTGTAAAGCATAAAATTGATCATTAGATTGTACCCATGCACTTTTACCTGATAAAGATAAAGCTACATCACTATCTGATCCTTGTGCAGACATACCTACTATTGCTGTACCTGATCCTTGTGTATCTGCATTATTAAAACTAGGATAGTTTACAGCATTTGCACCTGCATCTCCAAAACCAATAAGTCTAGCACCATGATAATTAAATAAATCTTGATTTGTTGCACCTGATTCTCCTAGTCGTGGAGCTAATAAATAAGAGTTTTGTATAGTTTTATTTGTAAGTGTTTGTGTACCTGTTAATGTAGCAACTGTACTGTCTATAGCTATATCATTAGCGTTAGCAGTAATACCTGTACCACCTATTACATTTAAAGTAACAGCACCAGAAGTACCACCACCTGTTAAACCTGTACCTGCAGTTACCTCTGTTATATCTGCTGTTATACCACTTATTTCTGCATCTACATAAGCTTTTATAGATTGTTGTGTAGCTAAATGTGTATCACTATTAGATGCCATATTATCTTCATCTTTAATAGCCGTACCTGATACACCTGTATTTAACACAGGACTTGTTAATTGTTTATTAGTGAGTGTTTCACTACCTGCTAGTGTTGCAAAAGAACCATCACTTAAAGCTGTATTAAATTCAGCAGTAGTTCCTGAAATAGAATTATTAGTTAAGTCAATAGTTTTATTTGTTAATGTATCAGTAGATACTCTAGAAACTAATGTACTACTAGCTCCTTGAGGTAATAGCATAGTATTAGTAGTTGATGTACTATGAGGTTGTGCTTTAATAGTTTGTCCATGACTATTAACATGACAATTAAGTTTTATTTGACCTTCAACACTACTACCATCACCTTGAACTTCTAATATACTTGTTGCAGGTTTAACTTGTAAGTTACCTGATGCAGTAGTAGATATACCACTAAATATAGGAGTTGTTAATGTTGGAGTTGTTAGAGCAGGAGTTGTTAATGTTTTATTAGTAAGTGTGTCAGTTGATACTAACGATACAAGTGTACTATCTGCACCTGCAGGTAATAACATTTTATTTGTAACACCTGCACTATGTGGTTGTGCTTGTATTGTTTGACCATGTGAATTGTTTTCACAATTTAATTGTATCATACCTGATGTAGAACCACCTGTAGTACCACCTTTTACTTCTAATTTGTATGTATACGGATCTACAATTAAATTACCAGATGTAATAGTAGAAATAGTATTACCATCTGCAACTATATTATCTATATGTAAATCTTTAAATACAAAGTTTTGTTTACCTAGTCCTACAGTTGCTGTATTTGTAGGAAAGAATGCATTTGCATCTGTACTAAATTTACCTGAAGGACCTATGACTGTGATTCTAGCACCTTCAGCTGCAGTGCCATCATGTTTGTGTCCTGTTGATGCATTAAAAGCTGTCTGTATTGCATTATACTCATTATCAAAGTCACTTGCATTGATAACTTTACCTGTTGCAATATTATCATTTGTATCTTGTCTAGTATATCCTGCCATTGTTAAGTTCCTTATTGTCTGTCGTTATTAGCATACTCTAATAATGCTGTATCTAATCTATAATTAGCTGTAGTTGTATTATCTTCAATACGTAAAGTTACAGTTTTACCTGATCCTATTACATTGTTTACATATATAGTGTCCAATTCTGATCCATATAAAGATGTAGAAGTTCCATATGTATTGCCACCATATAATATAGCAGCCTGTGTACCTGATGCTAATGAAATAGGAGTAGGTTGTATTACATCAGGACTACCCTCATCATATTTTAAAGTTATTGTACTATTAAATATACCGATTGCGTCAATATAAAGTATTAACTTATAAAATGTTTTTCTAACTAGTGGATCAGATATAGGCATTGGTGGCGATTGAAATATAGAAGGTATTAGTGTACCATCAAATGTATCTGTAGTATCCATTTTATATATAAAGCCATCATCATTAGCAAATAATATTAATTCATTACTAACACCTGTTTGACCCATATATCTTGAATCTGCTATGTAAGCATTAATACCAACAATCTTTGCCCAACTTAATCCTGTGCCACCTTGAGCAATAAATTTAGTTGCTAAAAATCCTTCTGATGCTTCATCTTGTATAGCTGCATTAAATTGAAATATTCTATACTGTGCTTTTTCTCTTAATGTTACAGCATGAAAAGATCCACTAACAAAATTATCAATATCTTTTTTAATAGGAGCAGATGCAACATCTAAACTAAAATCACCTATTCTGTCAGTTGATGCTAATGATCGTATTCCATCCGGGGCCATGAATAAAATATCACCACCAACTTCTGCTATCGTATCTGGTTCTATACAACCTATTTGTGTAGTAATTTCTGCAGATTTAAAATTGCCTGACGTACCTGTTATTTTAAATATAGCTTGTCTAGTAAATAAAATTAACTGATCACGAAAGGGTATTAATCCTGTTATCTCATCAGCATAGTTTGTTACACTTGGTTGACCACCTGCAAAATCTGTATCATTTTTTATTTGCATAGATAACAAATTATTACCGACTACAAAAAATAAACAATCATTAAATACTGCTACAAACTTAGCACCTAAAACATTTGCAGGTGTACCACTTGAACTAGATGTAATAAAAGTTATACAAGAATTTGCATTAGATGCACTATTATAAAATGCAGGATAATTTACCCCATCTACAAAAACAGCTTTATCTGTTCCATTAAAATTATAAACAGTGCTTCTTATTTTATTTGTAGATGCTTGTCTACTTGCATGATCTGATCCACCACCTACAGTATGTGCTACAGTTATAGCACTAGGCGTTACATGATAGTATATACTATTAGCTGATGCACTATCTAATCGTGTAACAATAGCTGTATTTACATCTACTAATTTTAATCCTGTTACTAAGTTTGTGCCACCACTATTACTACTAACTTCTATTTTATTACTATTAAATTTACTATAACCTTTTAGTTTAGCATAGCCACCTTGTAAAGATGGTTCATAGTTTTGTAATATAGTTGCACTACCTACTGCTTGTGTACCATGTTGTAAAGGACTTAGATTAGATATCAATCCACCTTTAAACTCTACAGGAAATGTTTGCCAACCTGTTGCCATTAAAATACTCTTGGATTAATACCACCAGATCCACGATCTATAACAGTAGAACGAATATATTCATAACGATTGATATAAATACTACGCATATATTTAATACCTTCTTTAAATTTATTTTGTGCTAGTTGTGAGTTTTGTGCATCTCCTCTAAATTGATATGCATAATACATAGCACCATCTACAATTACATGTCTAAACTCTTGAGGTATAGATGGAACATCACTAGCTTGTTCTAGTATAACAGGATTTTGATAGTACTCATACACAATTTCATATGCTTTATCTGGACATGGATAAAATATAAACTCTTGACTAGGTGTACGTACTACGAAGTTAGGTACTCCACGAATAGATGTATTCGTATTATACTCGTGATCTATATATCTGTCAAGGTATTCTTGATAATCTAGTGAATTTAATTTTCTAGTACCCACACTTAATGTATCATTTCTTTTTATTCTAAAACTTTTTTCATCTAATACTTTTACATCTTCAGGATAAGGATATCTTATAACACCTGCAGTTAATACTTCTTCTTCTTCTCTATGATTCCAAGGCCAATTAAACTCTTCGTGATTAATATGTCTTATAGAAGAATTAACAGCATCTCTTGCTGTGTGATAAAAACCTTTAGATGTTAAAAAATTTGTTGATGTTAACTCAACTTCATTTAGTCTTCTATTAATTTCATTAACTAAATCTAAATAATTATATGCCATATTAGTTTTCCTTAATACGTAATTTAACTACACGTTCAGATATAAGACCTGTACTATCAGTTATTTGTGATGTAATTTTATATGTAGTATTTAAAGTTCCACTACTTAATCTTATTGTGCATACAGTATTTGTACTATCTCTTAATATACCACTAAACACAGTTGTTATACCATTAACTGTTGTATTTTCTGTAGTACTAATTTGTGTCTTTACACCACTAGCGTCATCTATAAACCAAAGATTTGATACAATAGTTGCACCTGAACTTGTAGAGTGATCATACCCTAAAAATCTAGACCAATCCATGCTATAGTCTAGTGTTTCATCTGGATCTTTATTAGGCCATTTAAACGACATTTCTTTTCCTTTACGCTGCTACTTTTGTTGTTTTAACAATACGACTTCTTGGTGGAATAATTACAGTCCTATTTTGATTTGCTATATTATTTTTACTTCTTATATTGTGTTGTCTGTAAGGAACAAATACAGTTCTAATTTTACTATAGTCATCTTGTTTAATTGCTGTTATAATTACATCTTCAAAACTTAATTGCATTGAATAACCACTAATGGTTATNTTAGCATCACCTACAACAGTTATTGTTCCTAGAGTTGTTACACCTTCTATTGAAGGTAGTGTTAAGTTTGCGTTTCCTGTAGTAGTTACTGTTCCTATTGCTGTTGATAGTAAACCTAATGATGTTAAAGTTACATCAGCATTACCTACTACACTTGGCTCATTAAATGCTAATGTTGTAGTAAAACTTGGTAATGTTACATCAGCATTACCTACAACAGTTATTGTTCCTACTGCAGTTGTTAATGGTAATAAAAGACTATTAGGAACAAAAATACCACTTCCATATGTATCTGTACCATAAAAAGATGCATTACTTTCAATTACAAAATTAGCATCACCACTTAATGTAACAGTTCCTATGGCAAGTGTTCCATTAACAGAAGATAGTTCAACTGAAGCAGTACCTGATGTTGTAACTGTACCTACATTACTTGTTAGTTGTGTTTCATTGTTTCCTATAAAAACAGCCACACTAACATTTGCATCACCTATGATGCCAATATTACCTATATTGTGTGTTATAGGTAATCCTGATATTGAAGTATTAGCATCTCCACTTAATGCTACTGTACCTATATTTAATGTTGCAGTAACAGCATCTATAACAAAACTAGCATCACCACTAAATGTAATAGTTCCTAAATCTGCTGATAATAGTAGACTAGGTAGTTGTACATTTGTTGCACCTTGTACTGTAACTGATCCTAGAGATAATGTAGCAGATAGAGATGATGGTGTAATATCTACATTAGCACTTCCCTCACTTGAAAATGCATCTTCACTAAATGATAATACACCAAAAGACATTAAGTTTTCCTATTATCCGTTGTAGTTAAAAGGCCAATTTACAGCATTTCTTGTGTTGTCAAAAGCATTTATACTATTATTAAATGTACTTTGATCTGTAGCAATTTTATTAACACCAAAACTAGAAGCAGCTGCACCACCATTAGCTGTTATAGTGTGATTATTACTACTTGCATCTGTAATACTACCTGTACTAGTCCGACTAGTTAGTATTTGTGTATTTGTTATAGCAGTTAGTGTAGAAGTTGGTGGTGCAAATGCACCATTATAAACAGCAGACCCAATTACTATTCTAAAGTCTGAAATGTAGCCCGGAAAAAAACTTCCAGATCCACTATCATCAGAACCAATTCTTCCAACATTATTAGCAGGCCCTACATAAGAAGTTCCACCATCATTATATGTTCCTTGACTTACACCATTTAAGTATAAAGTATTAACATTACCAACTCTTTCTAGAGCGACATGATTCCAAGTATTAGCTGATACTTGGTCACTCCCACTTATTCTAAAACTTACACTATAAAATCTTACAGTACCAGTATTAGTAAGTTGTAATAAAATAGCATTACCACTTGAACCACCTCTACCATCATATAGATGCACATAATTACTTACTGCTGTTGGATAAAACCACATTTCTATTGTATAATTGTTAGTACCTATTGCAAAGGATGGTATAGATAAATTATCATTAGTACCATCAAATAAAGTTGAACCACTTGTAATAATTAAAGGAGTTGATCTTTGTGCTGTTAACAGTTTAGTATTTGTAATAGCAGTCAATGGAGTTGTTGATGGTGTAAATCCAGAAGAAGTATAGACAGTAGTACCTNTAACTACTCTAAAATTAGAAATATATCCTGTAAATTCTTTAGATCCTGAATGTTTATCTCCAATTCTGAGTGAAGTTGATCCTACATTATAAGTGCTACTTGAATAACTTCCAACTACAGTACCATTATGAAAAAGTTTTACATTTCCACTTCCATCCCTTGTTAAAGCAGAATGATACCAAGTATTTTGATCTAAACTATTGCCACTTATACTATATGATATCTGTGTTTCACTACCAAGTTGCGCTCTTATATCTCCACTTTTAAAAGTAATTCTTACATGTTCACTACCTATATCATATAAAAATATTGTAGAAGATCCTGCTGTATCAAATTTAGGTTGATACCAACATTCTACTGTAAATGCACCAGTTCCAAAAGTAAAATCAGTACCACCTGTAACTCCTAGATAATCTCCGCTACCATCAAAATACAACGAACCATAACCTGTAGTATTCCACGGAAAAGGATTAGATGCATGGTGTGTAACATTGCCATTTTTTGCTATATTATGAGCAATAGAACTCGAATCAACAATTTCATTATTTTTATGTGCAGTTAATAGTTTAGTATTAGTTATAGCAGTTAATGGAGAAGTTGGTTTAGTAAAGTTAGAAGTATAAACGGCTGTTCCTACAACCAATCTAAGATTTGAAATGTACCCATTAAAATCAGCACCTGTATTTGAATTATGTTTTCCTATATAAACTGTATTACCTGTATAGTTATTAGTATCACTATATGTTTCACTATCTGCTGTACCATTAAGATATAGTTTTGTTGTGCCAGAATTTCTAACAATAGCATAATGTTGCCATTCATTAGTAACTATTGCATCAGCAGTAATTCTATAACCACTATTTGCATATAATCTTAAATTACCAGATGTATTAAAATTTATCATCAAACCAGCTGCATGATTTGCTCTTGTATCATAGATAACACCACCATTACTAAAAGAATTAGCTTTAACCCAAAATTCTATTGTAAAATCATTAGTGCCAATTACTAGATTAGTAGATGTGCCTGTATTTGGAACTAACAAATGATCTCCACTACCATCAAAGTAAGCTGAACCATAAGTTGTAAACTCTAAACTAAAAGATTGCACAGTTGTTGCTGCATTTATTCCATCGGACACAGAAAATGTAAGAGTAAAACTTCCTGCATAAGAAGTATTAGTTGTTGGTGTAACCTTAAAAAATCTATTAGTTGTATTTGTTGATGGATTCAAAGCTGTATATGTACCATTTGATGTTGAAGATGTAGTTATAGTAGCAGTTGCACCACCACCATTTGTTAATGATCCTGTTGTTACAGCATAACTATTTTGTAGTGTTGTTCCCTCATCTACATCAGCACCCACTAATTCTATCGTGGTAGCTGTACCATCTAAAGCTAAAACAAAAGAGCCACCTGTTGATGGACTTGATATAGTAGGTGATGTATTGATTGTAGCAACTTTGTACCATCCACCACCATTGTGTACATATAAGCCTGAATTAGCTGTAACTAATGCTTGATCACCTGCACTAGCTGATACAGCAGTCATAGCATTTATTGTAGCATACACGACAGTACCACCTGCATTACTGCTTGTTGCACTACCACCTGATGCCTGTGTTTGAAACTCTATCTTATTGTCACTACCTTTTTTAAGTATAACTACATTACTAGAATCACCTAAATGCACCTCACTAGCTAGTATCTTTTTACGATTATTACTAGTATCTTGTATAGTCAAATCGTTATTACCATCAGTAACAAGTTTAGTGCTACCAATTTGTATAGGATCTGATCCTGCTCTTTGACTTCTATCTAGTGCTTTTGACATTTAATATCCTTTAGCTAGCCCAAGGCATATCAGGATTTTTAATAGCCTTTTCATCAATTTGTTTTTGGATTTGTGCATTTACATGGTTTGCATATTCACCAGTTACTTGCGCTTGTATCCATCCAAGAACATCTGATTCTTTTAAATCTGCTAAAGCTTTAAAATCTGATGCAGAAGTATTTACAGAAGTAAGAGGAGTAACACCTACAAATTCACCCTTATTTCCATTACTATCTGTGCCTACCTTCTTCCAACGAGTTTGTATAACTGCATCTTTATTTNTANCATTATCANTATTAGTTTCATCTTTAGTTTGNATGGATGTAACTTCCCATGTGTACGTCATACTCATTTTGATAGCTCCTTATCTAATCTTTCTGTAAAAACTTGTTTCATTGCGCCTATTTGATCTAGCGTAAATCTTGCTGAATTTTCTTTTTTCTCAATATCAATGAGTTGTGAAAACAAATATTTCTGTTGGTCAGTAAGAGATGATTGGTCATACTCTTTATCTTTCCATTTTAATTTTGGTGGTTGTTTATTCTCTGTCATATTTTCTCCTATGATGGTTTAGTTGGATACGTTATATTATTAGGAAAACCACTTTGTTGTGGTATATCTCTTAAAGCTTGTCTGTATGCTTTCCATTCATCAGACATTGTTACATCAGAGTTAGCCATCCAATCTGTTTCAGCTAGTAAGCCATCTCTTTTTGATCTTTGAAAAATTGCTTCATTTTCATCAAGCACTTCTTGGCTATCACGAAATTGATTTGATGAGTGTCTAGGATCATNTTCATCTACTTCAAATAGTTCACCATTTATATTTACTGTTTCTATTGCCATAATTTCACCTATACATATCGTGTTCGTTCAACAATAATAGTGCCATACCAATTTCTAGTATAACCTTGATATTCCCAAAATCTTATTTTTGCTACAGCCTGTAAAGTAGAAACACTATTGCCTGTCCATGTATTTTTTCTAGGCCAATTTCTTCCAATTAATTCTCCCCAAAATAAAGCTGAACCATATAAATTTCCAGAACTATTAACCTGATAATAAAACATTTGTCCAGACCAAGGAATATTAGAGCTTGTTGTAATGTTTTCGTAAGTTATTCTTGCTGTACTTACATTCGATGAATAACTAGCTTGAATAGAACCAGATGATTGATCTTCATTCTTAAAAGTTGCTCTACAATTTTCTACATTTCCATTAGCTAAATAAAGTCTAATGCCAAGATAACTTTGTTGGCTACAACTTATTTTTTGAAATTGAAAACGATATGTCCAATCAGTTGTAACAGGAATTTCTAAATAATTTGAACCACTGAAATTATAATTATTTACATATTCCCATTTACTACCTGATGCATCTTGCCATGTTGGTCTTGCGTTGCCATTTGAGGTAAGCACTTGCCCTGCTGTTCCAACAGTTCCTGCAGATGAAAGTGTAGTGTTTGTGTTTAGATAAAGCTGATTATGTACTGTAACATTATATAATGAAGATGTTGAACTAGGATCAGAATAATAAGAAGAATTATTGTTGTCATAAACAATAGGTGTATAAATATAATCTGTTACTACTGCTCTATACATATTTGAAGTTGCTGCAGGGTCAACATAATAAGATGTACTATTACTATCATAATATATAGGCGCACGAGCTTGTCCTGACATTTCAGTAAAAGTTGCTTCCCATAAATAAAAAGCACTACCACTTTCTTGGATGTAAGCAGTTCTATCTAATGTTCCATTATGAAAAGAAATGTAAGGATNNGCTACTAGAATAAACTNCAATTTGTCCTCTACTATTTAATGTAGNGGTTGTTCCTGNTTGNAAAACACTTCCAACATTTGCATAATTTAATAAAGAGGTACTAGCAGGATCAACGTAATAATTAGTATTACTTACATCGTAATATATTGGNGCATATACAGAACCTTGAATATAAGTTGTGCCATCCCAAGTAACTCTAAGTTTTTCTGCATTATTTCCAAGTACTCTAAGAGCATAGCTTCCTGTCGTACCTCTTATATCAAGACCAAAATCACCAGATGCTTTAGTTATAATTGCACCCCAATCATTACCATTTTGACCAAGTACATATAAAGACGCATCATTAGAACCATTACCATTGCCGGGGGTAATATTGACACTACCATTAGTATCTACAGTCATATAACCTATATTAGTACTGCCATCACTTGTATTAAATGATGTATTTACGAATGANCCATTTCCATAAGTATAATGATTAACATTTCCATTACTATGTTGGTAAAATGAATAACCTGCACTAGTGCCAACAGTATCATTACCTATTCTAAATGCCCATGGTCCATCATCATCTGTTCTTACTTCAAGAATAGCACCACTTACGCCATTATCATTTAAAGTTAAGGCTTTTGATGTAAGCCTATCGTCAACAGTTGTAGCACCATTTAAATAAGATGTACCATTATTGTAAAAATCATAGCTTGTATTTGTTGACCCAACATAAAGACCAGTAGATTGAACATCACCAGTAAAAGTAGCACCAGATAAGGGAGCATAAGTAGAAGATGCACTTGATGTACTTAAAGCACCTATGTCAGATAACACTTCTGCTGTTGATCTGCTTTCCAAACCATTAGCTGTAAATCTTGCATACTCATCATCAGCTACAGATGTACTATCAATCTTAACTGCATTTGTATTTGATATACCAAAAGTTAAACTTGCTTGTCCACCTATATCGGACAATACCTCACTAGCACTTCGACCCTCGACTGTTGTGCCATCTATTTTTAAAAAGTCATTATCAGCTACACCACTTGTAAATGTAGGAACATTGCCACTAGATATACCAAATGTTAAAGCTGATTGACCACCTATATCTGATAATACTTCTGATGCTGATCTACCCTCAATACTTGTACCTGCTACTTTTAAGAAATCGTTATCAGCTACACCACTAGTAAATACAGGTATATCTCCATCTGATATTCCTGTTATACTTGAAGATAAAGGTGTAAAAGTAATTACCTCTACTATGTCATTTACAGTAGCACCTGATGTAAGCGTAACTGTAGTGCCACCTGACAATGCATAGTCAGTTGTTTCTTTTAAAAATATACCATTTAAAAATACATGGGAAGAAGAATTAACAGCTAGTGTAGGTCCACTATTATCTGCAGCTCCATTAAAAACTGTCTGATTACTAGTAGCTGTTTTTGTCCATCTTTGCTGTATAGCACTTAATGCTGTACTAGCTACAACTAATTCATTACTAGCATCAAGATAAGCTGCTTTACTTGCAGGTTGCGTGACAAATACTTTTTGATTACCTGTACATGTTATCTTATTTGTATTACCTGCAGATGTTTGTAGTACTGTTGTTCTAGCTAAAGTTGTACCACTAGCAGTATATGTACCTATACCTACTTCAAAATTGTTTCCATCTGCAATACAATAATATGTAGTATTACCATCACCAATATCAGCAAAAGAACGAAACCCATCAACAGCACCACCAAGAGTAAGTGTTCCTGTTCCTGTCGTACTAGATGTTTCTTTAATTCTGTCTTTTAAGACTAGTGCCATTAGCTAATCCTAATAATAGCTGTGCTTGTTCCTGCGGCTGGCATAGTAACTGTAAATGTACCATTGTCTGATGATTGAGTAGAACCAAAATTAATAATTGCTACAGCTTTATTACCCTCTGATGAATTATAAATAATTGCACCATTAGCATCTATTGTAGCACTAGTAAATTGAACATTATCAAAATCAACAAAAGCTGTTGACGCACTTGTACCACCTGTTACTGTAACTGATGTTAAACTTGCACCACCTGCACTATAGTTACCTGTATTGCTTATCTCATCACTATTACCTGTAACATCAGAATAGTTTGCTGTAGATGCACCATATGTTCCTGATTCACCTGATTTAATTAAAGCTAACTTAAATGTATCTGTTCCAAATGTGTGTATACCTTCTAGTAATTCTTTTTTAAATGTATTACATAAGGCTGTTGTTATTCCCATTTAAAATCTCCCTGTTATATAAATAAGAGGGCAAGCGTAACTCACCCTCTCATATAATAAAGCTATTAAGCTAACATATCCCTGTCAACTTCATCTGCTTCCATATCACCTAATGGCGATACATCCATACATAGTGCNTAAACACGAAGTTTACCTGTTGCAATACCATTATCAGAACCTGCAAAGGTAAGATCTAATGTATCGGATGCACCAACTGTTTGAGGTTTAATAGCAGCATCTACCATATTAGGTGCTGCGTGATCACCTGCAGATGCTCCATCTATATCAAAACCATCTACAAAACCATCAGGATCTACAGAACTACATCCTAAATCTACTGTAGCGTCAGAACCTGCACCTGTTAGAGCAGTCATAACTTCTATACCTGCATGTAAAATACATGTGTCAGCATCAAAAGTCATCATCTGAACAACATCAGCAGCACTAGGATTAACTGTAGTTACTGCAAAGTCGATTGTTTTTTCGACCATATAAACACCTCTACCGATGCTTGTGTTACCTCTCGCAGGAGCAACTATACTTGAAATTGTAGCCATAATATACCTCCTTACGCTAAGTTATATGCAGCAGTTACGATAGCTTCTGGTCGAAGTATCTTTCTGCCATACAAATGCATACCACGAACAATGTCTGCAAATGAATCAGGATCACGATATGTTTCGGTCTTGTTTATTTGCTCTGCTGTTGCGACTGCTGAACTATGTCCTGCAACAATAATACCCATATTAGAAGCATTAGGGCCACCTGTAGTAGAAGGACCTGTACCTAATGTTGGTAAATTGTTAGACTGATAGATCTTGAAACCATGTAGGTTGTTTACTACTAGTCCATTTTGTAAACCTGAACCACCAAAGTCTGAATTTAGAAGACGTGAATCTTCATCTTTTAAGACCTCAATAAATACAGGATCAACTACTAGCCAACGACCTTGTGTATCAACATTTTGTTGATCCATAAGTCTTGACATACGTGCAATNATTTGTAATGGAAAAGCATTACCTGCAGTTGCTGATTTAGCTGCAGTTGCTCCACCTGCACGTGGTTCAATACCAATAGANTTATTAGCTGAACCTGCTGCTCCAGATGTATTTGTAAAGTCAGATGCGTCTAATGACATAGAAGCCAATAGTTCTGCACCAACTAAGTTAGCACCTGTAGATGCTCCTGTTACAGCTGCCACACCATTAGTAGATGTGTTTACTGTGCTTGCATTTGTATGCAAAGCAGTTTGTGAAAAACCTGACATGTAGCCAAGTACCTCTTGATCAAACTGATCAGCTAAACGATAGGCAGCNCTGTCACTTGCAAGTGATTGAAAGTTAATGTGGCTGTGTGCTTCCTCAATGTCATCAATCTTAAATGCAAAATAGTTTGCTTTATCGATAACAAGAGAAAACTCTTCATCGTCTAAATCTTGAGGAGTAATATTTGTTCCCCTCTCGTAGGATTTTACTGTGATTTCTGGTTCTTTAATAATNTTCACAGAATCTCCCATNGATGCGATCTCACCAAAATAATCATTGTTGGTTATCGCTTCAGCAATAGATGACTTACGAAAAGCAAGTTGCACCTGTTTGCTATAAATAATAGGACTAAAATTACCATTAGGTAAATTACCATGTCCTGCAGCTTTTGGAAATGCCATAATTAATTCTCCTTATATTTCCAAAACAGATGCAAACTACAAACTATCTACAGAGGCCAACAGTTTAAGGTAGATATAAAACGGCTTAAACTATTTGGATAGTCTACAATTATTTTGTTGTTTGCTGAATATAGAGTGTTAGTGTCGTTTCCGGGTAACACTCTACCTTATATTGTATATATAGTTATACTAATAACTATTTAAATGTCAAGTATTATCTTGCATTACCTGACAAATCATATATAAACTTACCACTCCTGATTGCTTCCATAATCATGTCAGCATTCTTTTCATATTCTTGAGCAGACATTTTGTTTACATCTGATTCCTTTATCATCCCTGTAGCTTCTGTATCTGGCTGACCTTTTGTTGGTCTTGTAGTTACAGTTTTAGCTGCATCTTTGGATGTATTCTTTTTCTTTGTACCAATACCCATATCGGCTTTATACAAATCTATTGCTCTTGCAGCACTTCTAGCATCTGTTTCATTTTCATATAGAGCATCTTGAATCCATTTAGGTTGTTCTTCTGCCCATGTATGAAACTCATCTTGTTCTTTAATCTCATTAAAGTCTGGATGCATTGTTAATAATTGTGCTTCAGCTTTTTCTCTAGATACATTTGTTTGCATTTCTGCTAATTCTTTTACACGTGCATCTAAATGATCTGATTGTTCTTTAGCTTTTTTAATAGCAATCGTTTCTACAATAGCTGCTACATCAGGATATTCTTTTGCCCATTTTTCTATATCTTCATCAGACTTAGGTAAATGTATTTCCTTACGTGTAGCTTCATCTAATTGTTTTTTGACTTCTGCGAGTTGATCTCCAAATTCTTTTTCTTTATTTTGAAGATGCCTACGCAAATCTCCATAACGCTTTTTAAAAGTTTTTTCTTCAGCCGATAGATTCTTATCATCTTCAACTTCAGCTTCTTCAGGTTTCGCTTTATTCTCTTCAACAAGTTGTGCTAGTTCCTCTTCATCTTTCTTTTGTCTTTCTTCATTTGTATATTTACGATTTGTAAATGCTACTTTTTTTTCTGGCTTTACTTCGCCTACTACATTAGTTTGTTCCATGTTTGTTCTCCTTTCAGGGCCACTAATTGTGGGTAGCTAATTAGGATTTCTTTTGTACTAAAGTCTTCCCTTTGGTTGGTTTTTTCTTAGGTGTAGTTACCATTGTTCCTGATGCAAATCCTCTACGTGAAGCTACATCTTTAGCTGTTTTATCTTTTGATCCTGCTAAATCTCTTTGTCGTTCAATTCTAGATTCTGTTTGTTTTTGTGCTTTTGATACACTAGGTGCTTTATAGCTACCTGTATCTGCTCCCATAGACGGACCTTTAGATTCTCTTGCTCTAAAATTTTCAGCTGCTATACCTTTGTTATCATCTCTTATGCGTTTTGCTTTTGCAGAAGAATCATATTCTGTAGCACCTTTTATTCTTTGTTTTTTTGCTCTACCTATTCTTGCAAAATCTTTGTCTTTTAAAAATGCTTCATCTTGTTTCTTTACGCCTGAAGTAGTTAAATTTTGATTTAAACTACCATCACTACTAAATTTTTGTTTTTTTGGTTTACTTGTAGTTGCAGCACCTGTCCATCTACCATCTTTAAGTATACCCATCTTAGATACGTCAACACCTGTTTGAATAATTTGACCAAAGATATTACGAACATTTCCATCTTTATCTGTAGATGTCCACATTGATCCATCATTATCTTTATCAAAGACACTACCTATCATATCAATAACACCACCAATTAAACTACCACCAAAGATACTATCACCCTCTGCACCTGCAAGAATGGCATCTCTTTTCTCTATATCAAGCGTACCACCACGCATAACATTTAATTCTTCACTTAATAAATTAAAACGTGTTTTTATTGGTAGGTTAATGTATTCATCGACATCCATACCTAATCTGTCGGCTGTTATCTTTGCAGATTCTCTACCTTGTTTAATAATATCCATTGGATCTCTGGTATCATTATCATCATCTCTTTGTTGTACAGTAGGTTGTTCTACTTCTGGTTTCTTTTGTTCAGGCATGTCAGGTAATTCAGTTGCAGGTAAACCATCTTTATCTATTACCATTTTGTATCCTGCAGGTACTGTGTCTATTGGACTTCCATTAGCTGTTGATAATACTTTAATAGTTTGTCCTGCATCATTTCTATAAATAACATATTTTCTAGCATATTGTTTCATGCCTTCTTTTTGTATATTATAGTATTGATTAGCTTGTTCACCTGCATCTGCAGTACCTTCCTGAAATCCTATTATACCACCTTCATTCTTTTTGTCAACCTCTAAATCTTCTTCATCATCCATACCCATAATTATAATATCAGCAGCATCAAACGGAATATCATCAGGAAGTTCAGCATCGTCAGGATTACCTAACTGACCCATAGCTTCCATCTTTTTTAATCCCATCTTAGCATCTTGTCTTAANTCCATAAGTTTATTTAAACCAATAAAACGTGTTACATCTGCAGGAAAAATAAATTCACCCTCACTTACCATAGCAGGTACATCATCACGTACCTCTTTAGCTAATGATCCTGATGGTACATCATTTCCTGATACAGGATCTTTTTCTCCACCATCATCTTTCATACCACCCTCAGCTAATTGTGATATTGGAGTTTCTCCAAAATTCATTTCCATTTGTTTTTCCATAACTGTTCCACCCTCGTTAAATGGCATTTTTTTACCGATTATACTTCCCATTCCCGGAAATAAGTTACCACTATGAAATCGCATATTAAAATTTTTCATGGCATCTAGTCGTTCTTTATTATATATTTCTTCTTGTTCTTTTGCTTTTTGTCTACTTTGTTTAATAAATTCTAATAAAGTTTGTTCAACCTGTTTTTTATTTTGATCAACATTAGGCATTGGCATCGCAGTTTTCTTGGGCATTGGCATTTGTGTAGTAAATAACTGACCACCACCAAAATCAACTTTAGGTTGAGTAGTATCTACACCTGCACCACCAAACCCCGGCATTATATTAATTGGCATTTGTCCTATAGGTCTTGATCCCATTCCCATTTCTTCTAACTGTTCTTGTGTATATGCAGGTTTGTATTCCATCGCAGGATTATAAGCAGGATGTCTTGGATCATAAATGGGATAGTTCATAGGATTCGTAGATACAGATTCACCCATAGGTACATCAAATTCAATTTTACTTGGTGGAACTTGTTTTGGTGGTGTAGTGGTAGGATCAGTTACAAAAGGATTAGGTAAACCTTCTGTTGGCATAATAGGTTCAGGATCTGCAGGTGCTTGAGAAGTAGTTGGGTAAACTATCTGACCATTTACTATTGTACCTTGATGTGCCTTTAATACTCCACCTTGTTTCAATGTCTTGCTCCTTTTCTTTGCAGCTTCAATGGCTTCTTCAAAAGAATCATGCTCACTAGTAGGAATCATACGTTTATCTTCTACAGCTTTTTTTAATTCATCTTCAGTATAATATTTACCATTGTGTATAGTAGGTATGTTAATATACTTACCACTATCTAATTTAATTGTAGCTGAATACTCAGATCGTTCTTCACCTTGAGGAGTTTTTAATACAGGTCTACCTGCTTTAGTTACTCTACCTGTAGGTTTACCAACAAGTTTACGTAATTTCTTTGACATTTACTTCTTCCCTAAGTGAGTGTAATTTTCTAAGTATAGCTAACGATCCTTGTGATCTTTTCCACAGATCTTGATTATCTGTCTGTTCTATTATTCTAGTATGATTTTCTATATGATATTCTAAATACTCAACAAACGCATCCCATAACTTTGGATTATTGCATAGGGGTTTGAGGTGGTTGAGGAGTTCCTTGTGGTTGTTCATTACCTGTAAATCCTTGTTCTTGTGGTCTAGGAGCTATTCCTGTACCTATTGTACCGCCGCCTGATCCTGTTGGATCATTTGGATTTGCACCTGCAGGTGGTTGTCCTTGTGGCTGTTGTTGAAAGCTTTTCATCATCTCTGCCATAAGCATTGCTTCTGCTTTATCATTAGTGACTTTTTCAGGATCAAGATCCATAGACTTAGCTATCTCTCTTATTATATAATCCATCTTAGCAAATGGTGCTAGTGCAGGATTTGATGCTACCTGTAAGAATTGCATTAGTCTTTGACTACGTACTTCATTAGCCATTAAACTTTCTGTACCTCTAGCTTTTACTTCTAAGTCACCTTTTATTTCAGGATCAAAATCAAACTGCATGTTAAATCTAAATAATCCTTCACCTAGTGGTCTAAGTATATAGTCATCTATATTTTTAATAACAGTTTTAACACCACCTGATGCAGCATTCATAAGCATAGAGATACCACTAGCTGTCCTACCTACACCTGACACACCTGTTTGTCCATGTGCAAAAGAGGGAAAGCCTGTAGATTCATCTGCAAGTTGTCTAGCTTTGTCAAACAACTGCAAGTTTTCATTTGATACATTGGGAAATTTTGTTCCAAAGATAGCCTGACCGGGTGCGCCACCTTGTCTGCGAAAGACTTTTCCGGGATACACACTTAGATCTTGTCCGGGAACTAGGTTAGTTTCATCTACCTCTATAAGTAGATTACCTGATAATACAGCATTATCCACAGCCATACGCATAAAGCCATTCATCAAAGTCTGCGTATCATCCATGTTTTCTGCTAATCCTACACCAAAGAAACTATAAGGATTAAGTTCATAAGGTGCAGACATGTATGGTATCTTAGATGGTTTAAAAGGATTAATAACTAATCTTAGTAGTTTATCATTACATATCCATGCATTTATTTGAACTTCATCATATGCATCTAATTCTTTTGGTATTTCAATATCGTTATCTTTTAACATTTCAGTATCAAGCATTCCCCAATACTCAAACACTTCAAATCTATCTATTTCTTCTGAATTAGTATAATCAGCAAGATCATCTTCCCACGATTGTTTAATGTAGTTTTCACCTATAGTAATACAATCATCAATAGCTGTTTCTCTAAAGTATGGTCTTTTCTTTAATCCACGTAATTGTGATCTTGACATTTTATGTCTTTCAAATACATATTGTGCTTCTTCCATATTGTTTGCATCAGGATCAGGATAAAAATTCCACAATGATACATGTGTTACTAAAGGAATAGTTTTAAATAAAGGATCATAATTACCTTCATTATCCCAATTAGGATATTCTTTATCTAAAGCAAAAGGTCCTTTAATAATACCTGTACCAAATAATGCCATCTCAAATGCTGTACTACGTAAATGTGTATTGGCATTTGATTCTTGTAATTGATCGTGTATTTTCTTTTCCATCTTCTTTGCTGCAATCATTGCAGGATGAAAAGTTATAGCTGATGGAGTTTGACCTGCACCTTGTTCTAATCCTTCTACATCTTTTAGTTTTTCACTTAAAGGTCCTAAACTTTCCATAAGTGTTTTTTCTGTAGCACCTGCAGGTATCTCTCTACCATCACCATCAAATCCATAAGGACTTTCATTTGGATCACGTTTAATTTCATCTGGTTTTTGTGGATCAAGACTTACACTTTCTATTACACCTTCAGGTAATTCTGTAGGTTCTATAGTTAATGGAAACTTATTACCTGCAAATAATACATCAGCAATTTGACCATACGCTGCTAATGTCTTGGTCTTAGTAGTCTTAATAAATACTCTTGACTTTTCAGCTTCAGTAAATTGTACATCGGAATCATATATACCTCTATAATTTTTATAAGCTTTTAACCATCTTATTTCGTCTTGTTCACGATTAGTATCAGCCTTTTTATATTTATCCATAATATGATAGACAACTTTAATATTATTATCATCATCATCTTCTAAAACTACAGATGTATCGTCAATCATTATTTCGTCATTTTCTTCCATATTAATATCCAAAGGTTGTATCAGCTATACGATGTCCATGATTTTGTTTACTAGGTTCATAATCAAATATACTAAATCTAGGTCTTGACATTATACCATATCTTAGCGCATCGTACAAGTGATCTTCTGATTGTGTATCCACATCTTCAGGATTCTTTTTATCAAGAGGAATCGAGGGAAGTTGAGCTATCACATTCGTACAGTTGTTAAAGAAAACCAAACGTGGTTCTTCTGTAAACTCGTCAACTTGTAAACGTCTATGTATTTCATTCTTCCCTGATATCCTACTTCCTTTACTCCTGTCTGATGGTCGCCATCGGCAACCACGTTGTATCATTTGCTCTGCTAACGATGGGCCAGTATCACCACGCCTATGCCAAAGAGAGCTGTCAAGAGTGCCGTAACTAATAGTTCCGTCATTTTGTTCTACCTCCAATATCATATCTGCTAAATCGGTGGCTAAAACTTTCGATACATACATTTCTCTATATACAATAAGCTGCTCGTCAGGAGAAACAGCAAACCATAAAACTGCAGACTTACTTCCATATCCGTAGTCACATGCCCTAAACTTTGTCCAAGCTGTCGGTATATCAAAAGGTTCAATGACATGTATATCACGATCAAACTCTGTAAACGCTGCACCTTCTTTGATATCCCAATCTCCTTCAAGAAGTTGTCTTCTTTGTTGTTCAGGCAAGGACAAGAGCATAGACTCATAATCACCTTGTTCTGAGAGATATGGATTATCAAATAATCTCGCAGGTATAAACCTACGTTTAAATAATGGTTGGCCTTCTTTACTATGTCCTTTTGGATATGTAAGAGTTTCATTAGTTTCTATATCTGTTGCATGAAATGCTTTACCTGCAGGTGCAGGATCAATAAACATTTTCTTTACCCAATGGTGTCCTCTTCCTCCGGGGTTTGTTGTTGCTCTCATAAAGATAGGCAAATCAGGACTAGCAGTACGTAAACGTGAACGTAAATAATTCCAAGCAAAGGGCGTAGGCCATTGTGTAAGCTCATCAAATCCTATCCACGTAAATGCTAATCCTTGATAACGTAATACGTCATCCTCTCTATCTAAATAAGAAAACCACAATCTTCCACCTGAAGGTGTAACCCATTGCATTTTTCTCTCTGACCACTTTATATTTGGTATAACTTTAGGATACAATTCTTGTGATTTCCACACAAGCTCTCGTAGTTCCTCTGTTGTATGTCGCAAAAGTAATCCACTAAACTGTGGGTGTTGTAAATATCTAAGAGGATCTGCAAGCATGGCGTAACTCTTGCCGCCACCTGCCGAGCCACCATACAGAACTTCTCTTTCACTACTTGCTAAGAAATCTGTTTGAGGACCTTTGTTTGGTTGAAACACTACATTGTGTGCTTCTTGTACCTCAACTCGTTCCCTCTCTACAATCGGTGTTTGCTTTTTCACAGCTTGCACCTGTTCTTTTGGTTTCAATTTCCTTCGCTTTGATGATCGCCTTTTCGGCAAATTCTGCCCACTTGCGTAGGCTTCTAGTTTGGTTCTTTCTTCTTTGCTCATTTCTTAATCTTTTTCTTAATCCCACATGTGAAATGTATCTATCTGTTTCTGCAGATAGCCAATTTGCCACCTCACGATATGAATATTGTTTTATATATTTTCTCGCTGTTTCTAACAAATCTAATTGTTTAGTTATCGGTAGCAATACATTAGGATCATTATCATCTTTTTTATATCCAAATGGTATTGTTCTAGCTATTCTAGGAATAGGTTGCCACTCATTATCTTGTTTTAAATCTGTAGGCTGTGGCAGTTCCCATGTACCTAGCGATCTATTCATTTTAAATTATCTACTATCTTAACAGGATTAACATAGTTCTTTTTTGTAAGACCACCTTTATTATATAAATTAGCATCTTTATGATTAGCACGTAAAAATTTAATAAGTTGTGGTTTAGTCATTTTATCAGTATTCATTTTACGACCACTTATTTCTAGATATTCATCTGCTATTCTTTTTAAATAATCTTTACTTGCTGTATCAAGAAACTTTCCTTTACTTGACATAACTACTCCTCACTATTTTTAGGTGGCATAAGAACAACTCCACCACTTGCTTCGACCTGTACCTTCTCAGTTTTAATTAAACCTGTACGATCTAATAATTCTTTTGCAGCTGCAAGTCTATCTCGTACACCTAATTGTGTAGGATCAGATAAACTACCTGTAATTGCTACAGCAGCTTGTGGAGCATTTCTTGCCATATATAGTTGTGTAGCTTCAAGTATCTCGTCTTTTAAACCTTTAGTAATTTCAGACGTACTACTTGTTTCTGAATACCCTGCAAGTTTTTTTGCAAGGGTAACACTACCACCTGCTTCTTCAAATAGGACATCAAGAAACTTTTGTTGTTTATCTGTAAGTTGTCTAGCCATTATAAGTCTACCTCATTCTTTGGTTTTTCTGTTCCGGGTATTACCTGACAAAATGGTTTTGCTTGAAATACCTGTGGATATGTAATAGCTTTATTTGCTTTTTCAATAGCACTTTCAAAACACTTTTCTTTACTTGTATGTAATTCATTACCTGTTATTACCATACAAGACTGTGCGTTCAAGTTAGCACACAGTATCATTATGGACATCCACATTAGTTTATCTCAAGCTGAAAATGAGGTCCATCGATGAAAGGTTTTCGGCCTTGGCTACGTCTTAAATCAATATATTCATTCATTAAATCGTGAGCAGAACCATCCCAATCATTTAGTGTCTTATGCCATGCACCACCCCATGTTACATCGACACCTTCTATTACTGCACCAACTCTTATAGCATCAGCAATGTCATCATAAAGATTCAACTCCCATGATGCCCTCGAACCAATATAAGCCATGAGGTCCACAGCATGTGATTTACCTGTACTCTCTTGGGGTAAGTGGCGGCTATTCATTGTTTTCGATGCGCCCTTTTTAACTAACTCAGCTTGTTCTTCTTTTGTCCGGGTGCCGCAAATCACACCGAAATCGACCTTACTCACTTGTATGGCCTCTTTTACGATATTCACTAAGGATTCGTGTACGCCTTCTAATTTGCTCAAGCTTCTTGAACTTAATGTAAAACTCATGTTCTTCTTTCCTCTTTTTTGCCCAATGATTTGTATACTTTAAACTTTCAATAGGATATCTTCTACTACCTATATAATTATCTCTATAAGAGATTAAATGCTTTTTTTCTGTAGACATAATAAGATACCACAGGTAATAATATTAGATATAATCCAAAAGAATTTTTCTGTCCATTCCAAACTAAATAATCCCCATAACCATTCATATCAATAAGTACAGCTACTAATAACATTACAAAAAAATTTAGAAACATTATTAGAATTATATATAATATAATATTACTTACTTTCTTNTACCAAAAAACTTACTCGCAGACCGAATCCCAAATGATGCGGCCACGATACATCCCAAACTTATNTGATACCAATCTGGCATCTGCTGCAACGACATAAACCCATCATGCACGATCTGTCTTCCCCAATCGCCGCAGAATGAAAGGATCAATGGTATTGTAAAGATTATAGTNAACCATTCATCTTTCCANGAACTTTGTGTNGCNCTTATAGCAGCAAGCTCCCAATCAATNTCGCCTGTTGCTTCNTTCATNCGNATCTGTGCTTCAGCNTTTTGNACNGCAGTNTTNCCATCTATNNAAGATGTNGCTAATCCACCGACTGAACTTATCAATGTCGTTAATCCACTAATCATTAAATAACCATACTAATGTTGTCACTATATAAGCTAGTGCTATAAAATATATTATAATGAAAGCTGTAATCATTTACATCTTTATACATCTGCCATTCTTTCTGCAGGTTTTATATGATACACACTTTGAACAAATTACTAACACTTCCATCTTCTCCTTGCTTGTCTTAATCTACTATTCGGATCTCTTGCTGCTTTAGGAAACTTCTTCATCTGTCCTGCAGATCTTGCACAATATGACTTTCTTCTTTTTGCTCTAGACTTAGATGGATTAGATTCAGTAACTGCAGTCTTTAACTTTGATCCGGGGTTATCTCTACGATATTTAGCTACACCTTTGGCAGTCATACCTGCACCTGATTTGGTAGGGCGTTTATGTCCACCACCAATCGTATGTCCTTTCATACTACCTTTTTTTGCCATTCTTTTTTCCTGCATATAAATTATCAAATGTTACACTTGGATCTAGGTAACTATTATGTATTTCAGCAGCATGTGCATACTGACTAGGTTTAAAGTCAGGAGGACCTTCTCCTGTTTCCCACAGAGCAGGACTTGTTGCTCTAACTCTATTATTTGGTAATGCTACAATATTACCTGTCCATTTACCTGCTTCTGTTAACTGAAGCACATGGCTCTGTTTATGTTGAGCAGGATCATCAGCAATATCGTTTTCAGTATAATCTACAGTAAATAAATACTTCCCCCTATAAAAATCACCATCAATCTTACATAGCCAAGGACTTGAACTAACTCTATCTATCTTAACTATAGAGTGATGATGTGAACTACAATCCCAAGGCTGTGCTAAATGTGTTGGCATTACTTCAGGCCATTCATCTAGTTTTTCATCAGCGACTAATCCTGTGATTGGCATNCTTGCCCACATTGCTCCACCATGTACATTTGGTGTATCGTCAAANTCGCTTTCACATCCTGTGAATATAATTTGAAAACTTAAACATCTATCTGGAACAGTATTAACTGCAATCACCATTCCATGTAAAAACTCTCCATGATATTGTTCATGGTTACACGTATACTCTCTTCTCACCCATACTTTAAAGTGAGGTACGTTACTAATTAAATAGGGCATTACTTCTCCTTCTGTTTTTTCAACTGAAGTTTGGCTTGTTTAGATAAACGCACCACTTCCGTCTTGCCCATAACTTTAGCACGTTGTTCCATAACTGTCAAGATTTGAATCTTTCTAGCATATGGTTTATTTACTTTTTTTACTTTTGCAATCGTTGCTCTTGCATCTGCAGGTGTAGCAAATTTTATACTGACTGTATCTTTAGGATTCTCATCAGTATAAAGTCTTCTACCACTACCTTTAGGCTTCTTACCTGTTCCTACTTTTGGATCTCGTTTTTTTCGCATGAGAAGTTTTATACCTTGTTCTTTGATCTCTTTCAATCTTACCTAAAGCAGTTGCTTGTTTTGCATGTGCTTTAGATGCTTTCTTTAATTTTCCAATAATCTTTTTTAAAGGTTTGNTAATTANATNNGGCATTAACTNTTTCTTTNTCTTTTCCTNCCTGANGCTGTTACTGACCANTTAACTCTAGCAGGTCCTGTCTTCTTACGTGCTTCAGNTTTACTAATNCTACTAGCTACAGCTTTAGGTCTACAGGCAGGATATGGTCTGCCACTATCTTTTTTACCTGACCGACCACACTTCTTACCTGTCTTAACATCTCGCCAATCTTCAGCAAACCATTTTGTTAAGCCACCCTGTTTTCTTTTTAGAGTTCTAGGCATACCTATTTATATCCACCACCACGTGACTTATATGTTTTTACAAGCCATGCATTAGCATAGGCACTTGGATATACTTTAAACTTTCGTTTAGCTTCTGCTTTTACTCTAGCATATAACGATGGGTTACTAGGCTTTGATCCTGCTTTCTTTTTTACAGATCCACCTTTCTTCATNTATCCCATTTTATTACGTACAGCAGTAGGTAACTTCTTTAATCCTTTTTGCGATGGTGATGGTGTCTTTAGTGCCATACCTCCTGCTTTATAATAAGAAGTTTTACCACTCATTAAAATTTTAATAATTTGTGGTTTAGTCATTTTTCTAACATCACCAAATCCACCACCACTTATATATGCATGTCCTAAATCTACTAAAGAAGCTTTAGACATATTTTTTAACTCATCTAACTTTTCTTGTTTAAAGTTTCTTTTTATTCTTGGCATATCTACTCCTTATCGTGTATCTTACATTTATTGCCATCTCTACACTCTGTATGCGTTTTACAAGATGGACATGGTATTGGGTACGGCCACTTTAACATTAAAGTGTCCAAGAATTAAAGTATACTAACATATTATCTGGAGCAACACCATGCTTCAACGAAGCTTGCTTCCACTTGTGATATTTTTGTATAGCTACTTCTTTAGCTGCTTCAAATTCCTTGTAAGCTTTTTCCATATCACCATAACGTAGATCATGCAACTGCTGCTGCATATCTTCTATTTTCTTTTCTAATCTCATCTCTTCAGAGATCTTTACATCTTTTTTTACTTCAACCATATTATCCTCCACTTACTCTGATTGCTATATAAATGCATAAACCAATAATAATTAGTTTACCATAATCTAAATCCCATTTAGTTCCTTCACCTTTATCGGTAAAAAATGTCATAATTCTTCCCCACATATTATTTTCTTCCTTCTTTTCTTTTTGATCTATTTGCAAATACTGCTCGTGAAGGATTTTTGCTTGGATAAGCAGGTCCTTTAGAATATTTAGGTTTAGTCTTAGGTGGATAGAATGGACCTATTACAGCAGGTTGTCCTTTTTTTCTTTTTTTAAGTAATAATAAAAGTTCTTTAGCATTCATTATATATTCTCCCTTTGTTCTACTTTAGATGAAACCTCCACTCTTGATTTGCCACCATTAACATACAACCCAAACCAAGCTGCACCTGCACCAACAACAACAGATACGAAACCTGCCTGAGCATTGTTTGGCTCAGACAAGTTCATAAACCAATTACATGTTTGATAGAACACAACCATATAAGATAGGATCAATGCTCTAGGTACGATACGCCATGCATCTAATCGTTCAGGTGTGATCATTATTTGAACATACCACCTTTACGCATATCGGTATGACCCATGCGTTTTGACATTGCTCCACCTTTAGCATAGCCTTTCTTTTTCATAGCTCCACCTTTGGCATAACCTTTCTTTTTCATAGCACCACCCATAGCGTAGCCTTTTTTCTTCATCGTTGCTCCACCCTTGGCGTAACCTTTTTTCTTCATCATGCCGCCTTGTTTTCGCATTTTGATATCGCTTTCGTCTTGGCCAAACATACCTTTCATAAATTTACCCATTAGATATTGTGCATCATCATTTGATAAGTTAGCTATTTCTTTATTANTTAATTTATCAAATTGTGCTTTTGTCATNGATNTTACTTTTTTACTAGGCATACTAAGCTCTCCCTTTTGTTTTTTTAGATGCNTTAACTTTTTTTCTAGCATCACTAATTAACTTTTTTAATTCTAATTGTTTCATCATAAGATTTTCTAAGATTTTATTAGGACTATTACGTGAGCCTGTGCCACCTCTAGGACCTCTACTTCCACCTGCTTTTGGTGGATCTCCTCGACCTTTTAATCTACGTCTTCCATCTAATGTTTTTATTGCTACCATNATNTAACTCCTAATTCTTTTTAAGCCATTGAGCCAAAGTTANACCNTGNTTCTTTAANTGNTCNGCNGTNACNGCAGCTTTACGNTTNCCATTCTTATCGAAAAAGTATTTCTTTCCCATCTTCTGTGCTTGTGCTATTGTACGAGGTCTAGTGTCTTTAGGTTTTGTAGTAGGCTTATTTGCATCTCTATACAATTTAATCTTTTGACCTTTACGTATTTTATTAGCATCTTTAATATTATTAGCTGACTTTAACATAGATACAGTTGTATTCATCTTCTTTGCTATTTCTGAAAGTGTATCACCTGCTTTAATGGTGTAGGTCTTAGGCATAAGTGTTTTATCTCCACCTCTACCTGTAGGTGGTTTATTTGTTCCGGGTCTTTTGCCTGTCTTGATCCCACTACGAGTTCCCATACCTGATGTTCCGGGAGTAGCTTTTGATCGTAAA